>Ga0247808_10000557_pt1 | contig 17968 bp, 10 predicted proteins | sample UWRJL089202R1_FD_179914 | JGI IMG/M metagenome (GOLD analysis project Ga0247808, IMG submission 179914) | Plant litter microbial communities from Arlington Agricultural Research Station in Wisconsin, United States - UWRJ-L089-202R-1 | ecosystem: Environmental > Terrestrial > Plant litter >... | reverse complement strand
AAACCAATCATCCCTTGCAAGCGGAATTGATGTATCGTTCGCTGCGCAATGAAAAAGTAAGAGGAACAATTTATTCCGAAACCCAGACCGGATATTTTCAGGTGATTCTTCCTGATATAGATTCTTATTACATCACGGCAGAAAAAAAAGGATACTATGCGCAAGCCGATAGCATTGCTTTCTCCGACACAGAAAAAGAATCTTTGAAAAAAGAATTGATCGTGCGATTGGATCCATTGGTTGTGGGTAAGTCCTTACCGATTCGTCACTTGTATTTTGAAAAAGCCAAGGCCATATTTCTACCATCTTCTTTTCCGGCATTGGATAACTTATACCATTTGATGCAGCAGAATACTAAATTAAAAATAAACATTGTCGGACATACCGATAATGTTGGCGATGCTCTATTGAATCAGGAATTGTCCGTGCAGCGTGCAGAAGCTGTTGCTGCTTATTTGCAGGAGCGAGGCATTGAAAAAGAAAGAATGACCATGAATGGTTTCGGTGGTACCAAACCTATTGCGGATAATACCAAGGAAGAAACGAGAAGATTGAACAGAAGGGTAGAGTTTACTGTAATTGAATTTTAGAATCATGAATTAGCGTGAGGGATAGTAGCGGATAGCCCACAGCGAGCCTCTATGTTTAATGACTTGGAGCGGATAGCCCGACCCCGTTGTAAAAAGGAGTAGATTGTAATAAGGATTGCGAACGGGGACACGCCCTAATTCTTTATTTCATCAATCCTATTTTATCTTCCATTATTATAAAATCAACTGTTCTCATCCTATATTATTGTAAGAAACTTATCCTAAATGGCAAAAAGACTCCCAGGAAAATCCATCAAGCAACCCGTTAGAAAGTCCAGGAAAAAAGGACAACACTACCGCTGGTGGTTTATTGGTGCGTTTTTTTTCGCAACGATTTGCGGGGTGCTTTTCTGGGCGTTTACAGGCATTACACATTTCCGTTCTTCAAAAGTTTATTACTACAATCCTTTTCCGGCAACCGCTGAAGCCTTCTCTGATAGCTTGAAGTCGAAGGGCTATATCCGTTCTTCTCTGCCTTTGCAATGGGGGTTTCAGTATCAGGACATCACGCTCTTGAAACCGGGTTTGTATGTGATTGAACACGGTAAAAATGGATTTGCTTTGGCGTCATCCATACAACGAAAAGGCGTGAAGGATTATGTCGAAATTGAGATTGACCGTTTTAAAAACAGGAATAATGTATTGCCGAGTTTGGAAAAGCAAACCGGTGTTTCCTTGAAGAAGTTGAAAGTACTGATGTGGGACAAGGATTTTTTGGACAGTCTGGGAGAATACAACAAAGAAAATGTGTGGGCGATGTTTGTTCCGGGGATGTATCGTTTTCCAAGAAATTTCACCGAGCGTGAATTACTGGAAAATATTCACGATGCCCATTTGTTTTACTGGGACGATGAGAAAAGAAGATTGGCAAAAGAAGCAGGTTTAACGCCGGATGAAGCCATGATACTGGCTTCTATCGTGTATGCAGAAACCAAAGATGTGAGTGAAATGCCGCTTATTGCCGGTGTTTACCTGAACCGTTTAAAAAAGAAAATGCGCTTACAGGCCGATCCTACCGTATTGTACGCGGCCAATGCCTTGCAGGCTAACCGAGTGAGAGAAAAGCACTTAAAAGTACGGTCCAAGTATAATACTTATATTTACAAAGGCTTGCCTCCGGGACCTATCGGCATTCCTTCTCAGGAAGCGCTGCAAGCGGTGTTGCACTATAATGAACACGACTATATTTATTTTTGCGCGAAAGATGATTTCTCAGGATGTCACAATTTTGCCGAAGATTTTGAGGGCCATAAATCCAATGCGGACAAATTGAGGAAAGCGTTGGACAAACGAAAGGTAAGGTAAGAAAACGATATTTTTTCAAAGTGTTAATGATTTGCGTTAGGGATTGAGCCATTGTCTGAGCTCTTTTTCTTTGAGTTTTTACTGGTATAAAGTGTTATAGTTAGTTCAAAGAAAAAAGCGAGTGGCGAAAGCCCGGCCCGGAGGGAACGCCCTATTGAATATGCTGCTCCTTGTAAATAATTATTAACTTCATGTTTATATGTTTTAGGATGTATTATCAGCATAAGATAAAGGATATATAATCTTCAAATAAAGGATTTATGAAGGCGTTCCCTGCGGGGCGGGCTTTCGCCACTCGCTTTCCCGCAGAAGAAGCGGGAAGAGCTCAGACAATGGCTCAATCCCTAACGCAAATCTTTGAGGCCTTTAGCACATCCATTTAACGCTTATTTCCTAGAGTTTTAAGTACTTTAACTTGCATTTTATCTCTCTAAAATAGTTATCTTGTAGGACTATGAAGCGCCTTTCGATCATCCTGTTTCTTTTTATCGGATTAACTGTCATTGCTCCTTGCACGCGGGTATTTGCGCAAGGTAATGACTCTGTAGTAACCGCATTGACTGCTCAAGCAATCGCTTTGAGTCAGAATAAAAAATACGAAGACGCGGAAAAAACATTCAAGCAATTATTTAGAATCAAAGGAGCGGTGCTTTCAGATAACGTAGCGTACTACTACGGGGTGTGTTCCTTTTATTTGAAAAAATACGAACAATCAAGAAGGGCATTTGACCGTTTTGAAACACTTGGACAAGCCTCCGATTCTTTAAAGCATGAAGCCGTAGAGTTTCGCTACGACATGGATTGCTACGAGAAAGGATACTTTGAGTATCCTGAAGTTTGCATGCATTGCGACGGTGAAGGACATTTGGATGAACCGTGTGCTACCTGTAAAGGAAACGGCAGACAATATTGTCCGGTATGTTCGGGTACAGGTGTGGCGGTAGCAAAAGGAAGTTTAGGAGGAGATAATTATTCTACATGTAACCGTTGCGCGGGCAAAGGTGTAATCGATTGTTTGACTTGCAAAGGCAAAGGACATTTGGTGCAGTCTTGCTCGGTATGCAAAGGCAAAGGCACAATCATGATGAGGGGGATTTGTAAAGATGAGTAGTGAACCTATAGCAGCCCCTGCACACGCGCAGGAAAAATGGATCGTCTTTTTATTAGTGCTTATCAATTTCACACACATTGTGGATTTTGTCATGATGGCTCCGCTCAATCCTTTTTTAAAGGAAGCGCTTTCCATCAATTCTTCAGAGTTTGGCCTATTGGTTTCATCGTACACTTTCAGTGCAGCGGTGGCGGGATTCATTGCCTTCTTTAAATTTGATGCTTACGATAGAAGAAATGCCTTATTGTTTTTATATGCAGGCTTTATCATTGGCAACTTACTGTGTGCGGTCGCACCGGGTTATAAATTCTTTTTATTATCCAGAGTATTAGCAGGCGCATTCGGCGGCGTGTTGGGTGTGCTGGTGTTTTCTGTCATCGGAGATATCATTCCTCCTGCGCGAAGAGGGAAGACAACAGGCATTGTGATGGCTGCTTTTTCTGCTGCTTCTGTATTAGGTATTCCCATCGGATTGATACTGGCGCAATCTTTCGATTTTCATGCGCCTTTTATTTTTCTTACAGCATTGAGTTTGATTGTCTATGTATTCATCTGGCTTAAGTTCCCTTCTTTGACGGTACATAGAACACATGCTGCTAAAGATCAAGATAGAAAACAATTGTTGCATTCCTTCGCAACGAACCCCAATGTACGTTATTCATTGCTGCTTACTTTCTGTCTGATGATTGCCGGATTTACAGTTGTACCCTTCATCAGCGATTACCTTGTGTTTAATGTCGGTTTGGATAAAGAAAATTTATTCTATACTTATTTCTTCGGGGGCTTGGCCACTGCGGTCTCCGGTCCCTTGGTAGGCAAGTTGGCAGATCTGTATGGAAAACAAAAAGTATTTGTGATTGCCGCTTTGGTATCGGTATTGCCTATTTATATGATTACCGTATTGCCTCCTTTGAGCTTGTGGTTTGTCATTCCTTGTACCACGGTATTCTTTATTTGCTTCGGTTCACGCTTTGTTCCTGCTATGACTTTGGTAACGTCCGCTGTCAGTCCAAGAGAGCGGGGCAGTTTCATGAGCATCAATTCTACTGTACAGCAATTCGCTTCTTCGATTGCCGTAGTCTTATCCGGTCTCATCATCTTCAATGCACCTGATGGCAAGATGGAGTATTTCTGGGCATGCGGTATTGTTGCGGTCTGCTTTACATTTTTGAGTATAGCCATCTCTTACAAAGTAAAAGAAGTATCGTGAAAATTAAACTTTGGTTACAAGCTTTCCGTTTAAGAACATTGCCTTTGGCTTTTACGAGCATAGGCATGGGGGCAACATTGGCCTGGTATGAAATGCTGTTTTCATGGCCCATTCTTGTAGGGGCGGCATTGACTACACTCTTCCTGCAAATCTTATCCAATCTAGCCAACGATTACGGCGACTTTCACAACGGCGCAGACAACGAACAGCGTGTAGGTCCTGCCCGCGCCATGCAGTCAGGCAGCATCACAGAGAAAGAAATGAAAAACGCGATCATTGTTTTTATTTTACTTTCCTTGCTGAGTGGATGCGGCTTGTTGTATGTGGTATTTAAAAACCAACCTTTTTCCTGGTTACCGGTCGTCTTCTTTTTATTGGGCATTGCTTCCATTGCTGCTGCGGTGAAATATACTGCCGGTAAAAACCCTTATGGTTATAAAGGATTAGGTGATGTGTTTGTGTTTTTGTTTTTTGGTTGGGTAGGAGTAGGTGGTACTTATTTTCTCATGACCAGAGAATGGGACTGGACGATCTTATTGCCGGCAACTACCATCGGATTGTTTTCTGCCGCCGTATTAAATGTCAATAACATCCGCGATATCGAAGCCGATCGCAGTGCCGGAAAAAAAACACTGGCGCTTCGCCTGGGACCTGTGTATGCGCGCTGGTACCATGTGCTGCTGATCATGACAGGAATTACCTGCACCGCATTGTACGTGAGCATAGAAAGCATGGAATATAGCTGGTTGCTTTGCTTCGCCTTTCTTCCTGTATTATGGAATGCCTTCAAAGTATACAGCATTCAGGAGTCAGAACGAATTGATCCGTTTTTAAAACAAATGGTGTTTTCGTCATTGACATTTCTGTTGATATTTATCTTGGTTGTAAGCCTATAGAGAGATCTGAAATCAGAGATCTGAAATCAGAAAATCAGATCTCTGATTCAGATCTCTGATCTCTTAGTATATGGTTATGAAAACAAAAACAATCTTCTTCAACGCCTTATCAAACGAAGATGAACTTCATTTGATCAAACGATTTCGTGAGGAAGGGTGGGAGTGCTATGCCAGTGCGACGAAAGACATTGCGTTGAAAGTGATGTCTGTCATGGGAAGAGATAAGGTTTCTATTTTTCCGTCTACTCAGGATACGCCTATCGTTGCAGATAAGGGAGTTTTGTTTGATGCCTTGATTCATTTATCACCGGATACGAAGTTGCGTAAAGGAGCCTCTATATCCATGCAGGAATGGTCGCAGGTTGTAGACGCTTATGTGTTATCTTACCAGCAATTCGTGACGGCTTTTCTCCCTTTGCTTAAATCTAAAAAGTCATCTATTGCTTTAGTAGGCCCTTACCTATTACCGGAAGATTCATTGACCGATGATCAGTTTGATGTGATCATACAAGGCTTAGATGGGATTGTTCGTCTATGGGCCCGCCAATTGGGGCCACAAGGAACCCGCATCAATGCCGTGTTTCCCGGTTACATGAGTTTTCACTTATCACCGCAATTGCAGCCAAACTTCATCAATAAAATTCCGATGCGTCGATTAGGAACATTTGAAGATTTGTATGCGACGCTGAGTTTTGTATGTGGAGACCAGTCAGGATATTTGACAGGTAATGCCATTAAATTGAATGGTGGGTTTACGAGTTGATAAACAGATCGGAAAAATTTTTTGTTTTTACAATTAATAACTTGTAACCATCCTGCATTCACAGGGCAATCGATATTGATGGCTGAAGTAATACAAGCCTCCACTAACCTAAGAGGCACTTCAGTAGCCCAAGGCGATAATCAAGTCTCATTCGATACCTCATCTCTTCCCGCTTGTATTTACTTATACCAATTAAGTGATGCAGGCAATACTATTCAAACGGGTAAGGTCGTTGTTACAAAGTAGTAAGAACTTTATTATATTTGTTTATACTGCAATCCATGAAAAGATAATCTTTTCATGGATTGCTTGTTTTAAAAACCATGCGTTATCACTTGCTTTTTTTTCTTCTTTTAATGACTCTTTCGAGCATAGCTCAGAACCTGGTTCCTAATCCAAGTTTTGAAGAATATTCGCCTTGTGGAGATCCTAATGTAGAATGCAAGATTTATACTTCAAACGGATTAAATTGCAAATCCAGTTGTTGTGCAGCTACGTTACCGATATATAATTATCGTATTAACAGTGGTACGTATAGTTGGCTGTCTGTTAGTTATTTTTTTTCTCCTTTTTATTTTAATGAATGCATTCTACAAACTGCTTATTTTATCAATAAAGATAGAAGTTGGTATAAACCACGCACAGGAAATGCCTTTATTATAATCAATACTTTTGGGAAATACTTTTTGGATTTCACCCCCCCATATTATAATGATTACAGGCAATATGCACAAGTTCGCTTAACAAGCGCGCTCCAGCCAGGATGTAGGTATGAGGTTTCTTCTTATGTATTGTTGACTCCCAAGTATATAAGGAATTTTAATCGTGAAGACCCAGGTATTCAAACAGGCATGGATGGTTTTGGTTTATATTTGGCACAGGATAGTATTTATATGAATGATGAGTCGAAGGAATTTAAAGCCTTAACAGATATCGTTCCACAAGTTTCTAATCCTTCGGGTCATTTTTTAAGTGATTCTGTTCATTACCAAAAAGTATCAGGCATTTATAAAGCACTGGGCAATGAGCAATGGCTGATCATAGGTAATTTTAAAGACGACATCCATACTCAGATAGATGGAGATAGAAGTACTGCTAATTCAGCTTATTCCATTGATGATGTCAGCGTACAGCTTTGGAAACCTGATCTGATAAGCACCAAAGATACTACTATATGTACAACAGCGTCCTTGACATTGCAATTACCTGATGGTCTCGAAAATTACCTGTGGTCAACCGGAGATACCAGTAAACAACTTACTATTCATAGTGGCGGTAACTATACTGTAGAAGCGAGCAATGGATGTCATATGTTATACGATACCATTGAAGTACGCTTGCAAGCACCTTATACCAATCCATTAAATATTGGCGTAGACACATTTTTTTGTAAAGTGCCTCAGCCTTATACCTTAAATGCACCAATAGGATATTATGCTTACAAATGGTCAGACAATTCTACTCTGAATCAGTTAAATGTAAACTCAGCAGGTACTTATTGGCTTGATGCAACTTATGCATGTGGTACACTAAGAGATTCTGTAATCATCACAGAGTTTAATAGCCCTACTGTAATCCTCGATCCATCAAATGATACAACGATCTGTAGTGATCAGGTAATAGATATCGTGGTATTGAACCCAAGCGGTTATAATAGTTTTGTATGGTTAGACGGAAGTACGGCGAATCATTTATTCATAAACCAACCAGGCAAATATTCTGTAACAGCTACGACAAATAAAAATTGTACAGTAAAAGATAGTATTGTTATTGTCATGATATATCCTCCAATGATTCATGACTTTCCGGATACTCTAGCGTGTGAAGAAACTACACTAGATTTAAAAATTTCGCCTAACATAGGCGAAGAAGTACTTTGGTTTGACGGTAAAATAAATAACTCTCATAGTTTTAATAACTCTGGAACTTATTGGGTGAAACTTTCTAATTCCTGTTACACGTCGATTGATAGTCTCGCAATCGATTTTCAAGATTGTTCTTTAAATATTCCCAATTTGATAACCAACAACAATGACGGCAAGAATGATTTTTTTGTCATCGAAACTAAAATAGATCGTCCTTTAGTTTTAAGTATTTACAACTCCTGGGGAACGGAGATATTTAAAGATGAAAACTACAGAGGTCAATGGGGTGGTTCTAATTTAAAAGATGGGATCTATTTTTACTACATTACTGATGCCTTGCTCAAGAAGAGTTATAAAGGGTGGTTGCAGGTGGTTAATTAGAGTATGTTAAGCTTAATTAACTTAGTTTTTTAATTAAAATTTCTATTGAAAATGAAAAGGGTATACCCAAGATCCAATTCCTTAACTATCCTGAAATTAATTTCTGATACCATGCTATATTAGCAATGGTTGATGTTTCAAGATAAATATCCCTTTTGTCTTCAACGCTTTTCTGTATGACAGATTGAATTAGCATGCTTCCAATACCTTGCTTTTGCGCAGCAGGATCAATAGCCAGAAACAATAAATAAGAGATTGGTATTTTAGGGTGATTGTTTTTTATGAGCGCCTCTCTTTTCAATACCCTGGCAATTCTAGTAATGCCGATGCATTGCAAAGCTAATTTTGAATTCAGGTAAATACTTTTGAGCGTGGTTGAGTGTTTCTCCGGATACAAAATTAAAGCACAACCCTTTCTATCCTCAGATAAATAGACCGCACCAAACAGGTAGCAAATTTCGAAAGAGTATGCCATCAAGAGTTTAATCCTTTCCCGTCTCTTTGAGTCTTGCTGTACTATAAAGTTTACGCTTTTATTGGTATCGAAAGATTGGGATAAAATACCTGTGATTAGATCTTTGTCGCTATAGCTGGCCTTAATCATGATTTTAAATTCTTATCGTATAAGTTGAATGTAGTTAAAAAAATGGAGCGCTTCATTTTAAAGGCATGAAAAAGCCTCTGTCAAAATTTGACAGAGGCTTTTTTTAAGCTACATTCTTTTACTTTTTAACAAATTTGACGGCACGGTTCTTACCGGTTGTTTTGTCAAAGAAGTGAGCCAAATACATACCTGCCGGTAAGCTTTTGAGATCGATCGATCCTTCCTGAGGAAGCTCTTTGTAATGGTTTAGTTCATGTCCGATTACATCCAGTATTTTAATGTAATTCTCAGAAGAGGATTGAGTAAATCTAAAAACCAATTTTCCCTGATCGTCTGCCGGGTTAGGGATGACTTGAGCAACCCATGTATCTTCGATTTCTGATACAGTTCCGGTTGTCGTCGCAACTCTTTTTCCATTCACCGTTACGGGAGCTTCTATTCCATTGATCAATCCAAATCCTCCGCCGAAATCATTTGCAGTCAATGGGCCATCACTCGCACGTACAACGGATATGTAATAGACTGTTCCTGATTTACCCCAGAAGCCCATCGTATAATTGGTAGATCTCAATGTACTTGTAAGTGCATCATCTGTCCATGTTAGACGAGGCTGTTTTGCTTCTATTGCCGGATCCATAGAAAGACCTGCAATCATAATGCTGTCGGTTTTGTAATCTAAATCTAAGTCAAAGGCATAAGCAAGCGTGGTATCCGGTGTTGTATACTTCACCGGTACAAGGTACTCTCTGTCTGATACTACGATTGCATTGTTCAGGTTAACATCAAAAGCATACGGTATCTGTTCTTCTCCTCTGATATAAGGTTGTGAAAGATAGGCAATCTGTGTATTGATCAAATCGCCTAACAAAACGCCTCTGTAATTAGGTATCGCGGAATTGAAACATTGTTTTTGTATCGGAAAACAAGTAGGAACATTTGGTATGTTATCTCTCCAGAAGTGTGACGTACCATCGTAGAAAGGATAAGAGGTTGTTCTCTTATAATCGTTCAGAGTAGTATAATAACTATCCTCAATGAATCTCCAGTCAAGGGATGGCTTGCCGGCTTTATTTTGCGTTTGAGGATATTCACCAATCAGACCGAGCATTCTTCTTTGTACAAGTGTGATGTCATTTGCTCTTAGTGAATCCGACATGTTCACATCACCCGCAATCATTTGTCCTGCAGCAGGTGCAAATGGTGTAGTGCCGGTAAATGGAGAAGTTGCGTTCATGGTCGTAATGAATTCCATTGCTCTTGTATCTACAGCATTCACAAAATACCTGAAGTAATAAGCGTAGGGTGTAGTAAAACCATTGTTAATATCTCTAGTGATAGAGAATGTGGTAGCAGAACCTATCGGGAAATTAAATTTGCCATTGTCATCTGTAATGAATGAATTGAGTGTAGTGCCATTACAAGTTGCTGACGTGGTAAGTTTGTTTTCCGCATACAATGAAAATCCCGGATAATTGGTTGCCCTTAGCAGCTTATCATAACTATCCTGATAGTAGGTCAATTGACCAGCCATGTTAGGAGAATTGATAACTTTAAAGCTTCCTGGGCCCCAACATACTTTTCTTTCCTGAAGCGTATAGGACTCATACATTTCACACATTTCAAAGGTGAAACTTTGACCCGCTGCCGGACTTCCAACTACTGTAAAAGGTACACAGATCACTCTTCCCTGACCAGTAAACTGTGCTGCATTATTATTGGTATAATAAATACTAATGTGCACATAACCGATATTTGGATTCGCTTCAATCACTGGAGCAGTATTGGCGGTCATAAAGTAGGTGGCAGGATAATTAGCTGTTCCTTTTACAACGATTCCCAAGTTACTGTTATCTACGGTTGTGTTAGGTGTCACAAATCGTTTGTCGTACTTAAGACAGAAATCCATGCCTATAATTCCATTGCGTACAATGCGTTTGGCATCCACAGGCACACAAATAACTTTGTTGGGATCACCACACACATAGTTGATATCTCCGATTTGGTATTCAAAATCGTAATCTACGGTGTAAGTAGCTTTCGCTTTTCTCCCTGCAGCATCTGTTGCTGTTACTTCAAAAGTAGTAGACTGTGTAATGGTTGTGGTCAATACCTGGTTGGTACCGATGACAGTTGTATTTCCCAATACTCGCCATTCAAATGTTACTGGTAAGGTATAACAAACGGATGCGCTTAAAGGAGGCAATACAGCAGTAAGCACAACAGGAGTAGCCACCATAGGGTTTTTGCAATACAACGGCTCGCCTTTAATGGAAACGGTATACGTATTGTCGCAAGCCTGGTAGTTAGGAATGATCTCGCTATGGTTCTGAAGCACAGAAGAACAGAAGTTCAACGCGGTCACATCTACTGTAGACAAGGCTGTTGCTAAATAAACATTACAACCTGAAGCGACAGAAGCATTGAATGTTAGAATCAGTTCTTCCTGACGAGTGCCTTGTACGACTGCACCTGCAAAAGGAATAGTCGCTAAAGCGGTAGGTTTTAATTGGAGCGTATACAATCCTGTATTGGCTGGTGTACTCAAATCAGTAAAGGTATAATCAGCTGGAGCAAATGTAGTAGCGCCATATTTCAAATTAAGGCTTCCACTGCTTAAGGTTAAACCGGTAGGTAAATCTATTTTATACATCAATTGATTAATCTGCGATCCCGTACTCACCAATCGGTGTGTGTATTTTATCTTAGGATTTACACAGGCATCGCCTTCTGTTTTGGCGCTGAGTTCGCTTTGAAGACCAGATTGAATAGAATATACTTTTAATTCTTCTTCTTGCTGGAAACATTTTCCTGCAAGATCTGCTACACTTGTAGGGAAGCCATTGCAATCCCACCCATAACCGATTTTGAAGGAAGCCGGATTGTTAGGGTTGTCAAAGCATTTCTCTAAACTTCCTCCTATGGTAAATGCAAGGGACTGATTCGTTAAAAGAGCATATTTAACGGTAGGATAAGGATGTGTAGGATTGAGCGTAATGGAGTATAACGATTTTTTATTCCCATTCGCTAAGGTTACCGTTTCTATCAATTGCACCGGCGCAGAAGTACTGGCAAGGGTAAAGTTTGAAAACTCTGTTGGTGTATATTCTATAGAGATAAATGGATAACGAGCAGATGAACCGTTCACGCCTTTGTTAAGAGAAAAGGCCACATTAAACGTAGACGATACTGCACCTACGATACCTGTTGTTGAAATGGTACTTGTAAGGCCATTATAAGGTTTCAAGAACTTAACCTGATCGACCATTAAATAATCGTCTGCAGGAGAAACATTGTCATTGCTCATGTAGATTTTATTCTTGACGGTTTGGTTTGTAGCAGGCTGATCGAATAATAAGTCAGGTGTTTGCTCCAGTTCACTACAAATGGCTTCATAATAAACATTGACCTGCTGATAACTCTTTTCATCAAATATTCTGGAGGGATAATTTGGCGAAGAAGCGACGTCTGCTTCAGACAATAGAGTAGGAGTTGGAAAGACGAAATGTTTTTTCGTATAGGAATTTCCTCCGACATTATAAACCTGTGAAGATGTAGGCACCAGGTTATCGTAACGGATGTCTTCATTTCTTATGTTTTGACTTAGATTGTCGTTGTAGAAATAAGAGGATTTATAGATTTGTGCAAGTTTATATCCATCCGGTATGATGATGTCAATTTCATTCACCTGTGGAGCTTCTCTTATCTCACTTAAGAACAGTCTTTTTTCATCCAGCAACCCGATGGAAGATTCTATTCCGTAATCTCTTTCTTTGACACAGTTGGCATCTTTTTCATCTGTCGCTCCTCCTCCGGTGCCATTGTATCTTACCCTTTGTATAATGGGTACCAAATTAAATACACCTTCATAGCCTTCACACAAAAGGAAGGTGTTGTGATAAGAAGAGTTAATGTCATAAGGCGGTGCATCTACAGTATGGTAGTTCCCATCTGCATCTTTCCATGAAGGTCCATGCACAGGATCACAAGAGAACTGAGGAAAATCGTATGATCTTTGACTTAACGGTACGGAAGAGAAATAAGGAGAATGAGTGAAGAATACTTCCTGATAAGACGTTGTCGTATTTGAATTTAATAATACATTCAATTCAAACTGGTATTCAATTTTGTCAAAAGAACGGAAACGGAAACCGGCAGGTAAAACAGGCGAGGCCGCATCTTTGTAATTATTGAGCACACTGGTATTGAGCGCAAAGATGTGTTGTGTCGGTCCATTCCCTAAGTCAACGATTGCTGAGACCGGAGCGGTGAAGGTGTAAGCTGTGCCACCGCTAGTAATTCTAAACTTAATAGGTACAGACGTATCTATAGCAATAGAATCTTTTGGGAAATTGATATACAAGTAAGAGTAGGTCAATGGCCCCACCATTAAATCATTCCAGGTTTTACCCTGGCATGATTCAGAACCTGTCAAGTAGTAAGCGGTTTTCATTTTGATGTGGTCACCGACGATACCAAATGAAGTGCGAATGTTATTGTCTGGATCGTTGTCTTGGTTCAATGCATTCACTTGTGCTTCTGTCCAATTGGCAACAGGACTATCAGGCAAATGGTCATCGTTTTTGTCAGAGTATCCGAAAGAAGTACGTTGAATACTTACACCTGTTCCTGCTCCACCGGGAAACATGCAACCTGGACACATGACCATGGCATCTCTTGTGATTTTACTCGATGGGAACACAAATGGATTATCGCATGTCGCATCCAATACAAAATACAATTCAACCGTATAATTGATTTTGTCTTTTTTGTTCGGTGCGCCACAATCCGCTCTCATGGAATACACTAAGTCAGAAGCGTTGAGGTAGGTATATAGGAAAGATCTTTTCTGATCACTTGTAGCGGTTTGAAGAGAAGGATATACCGCATACAGATCAGTAAGTTTAAATTCAAAAAAATGAACTTCATCGTAATCTTTTTGAGGACTTTCATTCGTCGGTATTCCAAAGAGTCCGGCAGAAGATCCATTTTGATTCGTTGGCAACCATTGCTTTCCGTCAGGATTTCTAAATTGCATTCTGTCAAAATAGCCACCGGCCGTAGTGCCGGTATAGTAGTCTAATCCTCCTTCGAGTTTTAGTCCGACAACGATGCTACCTCTATCTACTTGATAATTGAATCCGTCCGAGTAACATGTTCCCAAGAATGCATAAGCATTGGAAACAAATGTATTTGACAAGCGGTTATTTCCTACACCGTTTGCAAATAAGGAAGTCACTCTTTCAGCGTACGTAAACTTGTTGGTTACATAATCTCCATAAGCAGCGCCATGTATAGCGGTAGCTGTAAGGATACTTGTCGGACGAATGTCTTGATTGTCTACTGATGCACCACATGATGCCGGCATGGTGGGAGATACTGAAAGTTCGGTATTGCAATCGTCAAAACCTCTCCATCCTATGCTCCATGAATCCTGATACCAGGTATCGAAATTTTGCAGATCAATATCCGGTTGACAATTCACAACATCAAATTCTATATAATAGGCATCGTTACCGCTTATATTCCCAATTTCAAACCAAGCCAGTTCTACCGCATCACTTACACAACGAGGATTAGAATTATAAATGGCTTGATTAGATAAAGGATATTTTGCAGCAGCTATCGTTAAAGCATTTCCTGTTCTTACGTATTTACCGGCAGAATTCATTACAGCTTTGTACACATGTACTCTTGAGGCAGGAATTTCACTCGCTACTTTTCCTGTGGAGGCAGATAACACAAAACCAAATTGATTCACGATGTCTCCGTTGGTCTTGTTATGAAGTTTAGCTACTAAACTTACCGTACGAAATCCATCGGTGTTATTTTCTGAGTCTTTATAAGAACAGTATCCACCGTTTTTAAAATTGTAATCTACGATGTCTACAAATTCTGAATTCTTTTTGTTGATACGCTGCTTTAAACGCGTATCGGTGTTTTCCCAGGCATCCGTCATTGGTACCCCTGTCACACTAGCTGTTGGGCAGACCGTTAAATATACCTCAGATGCACCTTTAGCATTGGCATCGATGCAATCAATTATTTTTACTCTTCGTGTAAAAACTAATCCCGCATTCTTGCCTATACTCGAAGGGAGATTGGTAATGTCCAGGAAATAATCTGTGCCGGATACGGGATGGCTCAATGTCTTCGCCAAGCCAGACCAATTGGCATCTATAGCGCCCGGGCCTATTCCCTTGGGAAGACTTCCATCTTCGTAGGTAACGACGATGTCTTCCACCGCTAAGGAAGAACCGACAACATCTTTAAGAAGGATACGTCCGGTAAACGATGAATTGGACGTGTTTCTCACCAGAAAACTACGTGTAACAAAAGTGTTTTTGTAAGCACTGATATCTCCTGCGGTAAAAGCTGTGAAGGAAGGATCGGTTACAATCAATTTCAATGGAGTTTGTGCATACAGCATTTGACAAACGCCAAATAGAAGGCTGAAGAGCCCTATTTTAAACAGTTGCATGGGTTGATGGGTTAAAAATTAGAAATAAAATAGCTTGTTGTTATTTCACCTGCAGCAGATTGTAGGCAACTCTAAAAAAATTGACCTTCAAAAAACTAATGCAGATGCATTAGGGTATTCTTAAAATATAGTAAAACTTAATTGAGAAGCGAAGTTAAGTAAACCATAAGTATTCAGCAAGTTGATGCCTGAAAAAATGTCAGATCACCTGAAAATGCTCTAATTAACAGTATTCTTGAAATAAATAGAGTAGAAGTTCTGTTATATGTATGAATCATTATGAGAAGCATTACAATTTTTAACACCTGAGAAAATTTTTCAGGACAATTATTTAATCGTAATCGTATTCCATCCTTTTTCTACTCCCCCGCTATACATTTTCAAAACGGGATCATAAAACAATGTATGGTACTTGATCGAGATCACAATTTTTCCCGTCCCGTCGATCGCTCCTGAATACTCATCATCTGTTACAATAAAAATGCCTCCCTCGTACGCTTTGATAGCATTGTATTTAGGTGGAAATAATTCTTTACCGGAAGCATTGGCAAGACCGTACAGACCGGCTTTGTTTTGTATGATATAAAAACCTTCCGCCGTGCGTTCGATCTTGATCAAGGGATATTCTATGGTTAGTTTTCCTTTGCTGTTGATCAAATGATAATCGTTATTCTCTTTAAGAATACCCGCCTCACCATAAAATACAGCGGGTTCATTGTAGTAAGGCTGTAAAATAAAACGTTCGTCACGATCGATATATCCCCACTTACCGCGCAGTTTTACCGCGCAAATTCCATTCTTAAATAATCCTGTAGCATCGTATTGAGTGGAAATAAGAATTTTATCGTCGAGCTCACAAAAGCCAATACCTCCCTTGTATTTTATTTTCACCAAACCTTCCGAGGCGTCGATCATGCGATCGAAACGCTTGTGCGGAGGACCGATCAATTGACCGGATGTATTGTAGATGAAATACACTTTTTTCTTTTGCGTGATGAATAGTTTTTCATCGCTGCTTAATTCTATACTGGTGTACTCGCAAGGCAGTATGAGGTTTCCGTTGTCATTCAGTATACCGTATCCTGTTTTGGATTTGATGCGGTAAAAATTTTCTGATAAAATTTTCAATTCTTGATACTCGTGCATGCCCTTGATCCAGGACTTGCGAAAGGAATGGTTGACTTTTAAAAATCCCGATTCATAATAAGAAGATTCAGATGGAGTAATGATTTGTTCTTCGAAAGCATTGATGTAGTAACTGTTTCCCTGTAGGGTTACTTTTGCCAATCCATTTTTAAAAGCTTCTGCTTTACTGTAGCGGCAAGGAATTTTTAATTCTCCTTTCGCATTGAGGTATCCCCATAAATCAATATTGTTTTGCACGGCCCATAAGCCTCCGGATGAATCAGCGATGTTTAAATAAGATTCTGTAGTAAGCGGTTTAAGGTTCCAGGTGTAAATTTTTCTTTCTCTGTATTTGAGTGTGGCTATGAAATAATTGGAATAAGCTTTTACTTCTTCGAACTGTGGTTCCAGGATATATTTCCCATTTTCTGTTGCAAGACCCCAATAGCCCTTCTTTTTTACAAAGTATAAACTGTCGTGTGCATGCACAATGTTTTCAAATTGTGCCGGGCATAATTCTTTAGATAAATTTCTAATTCCTTTTCTTCCCTGAAGGGTATAGCTGATGGTATGCGGCGTCAGCATACGCAGTGTATCTGCATCAGCACTGGATAACACTGTTCCATTGGCCTGAAGAATCTGCCAGTTGGCAAAAGGAAGTGCGCGGTAAGCTTTATGATGGAGGGATTCGATTTGTTTATAAAGATGAGGAACCAATTCTTTGTTGTGCATCGAATAAATTCCCCAGCGTAATTCTTTTTGGAGTAAAAGGTGTTTGTCTTTATAACTCAATCTGAAATTATCATACAGTTCAGGAAATACTTGTTCGCCTTCTACCGATAAAAATCCCCATTTCATTTTTTCAGAACGTACAGGAAAAAGGTGTTTGATCTGTGGCAGAATTTCCTGATAAGTGAAAGGAATAATTGTTTTTCCGTCTCTAGCTATCACGCCGTGTTTTTTGTCCTTACCTACAATCGCTTTTCCGAATTCGAATGCATGGTAAACAGTATCAAATTGCGGTTTGATTTCCCATTTCCCTTTTTTGTTTTTGAAGCCCCAAACTTTTTTGTTATTGATAATGGTTTTGTCTGCATATACACCTTCATGAAGTACTTGCTGCGCTTGCATGACAAGAGGTAAATAGAAAATAAAGAATAAGATTTTAAGTAGGGAAGGCATGCTATTATTTCTTCTGGTGTTTTCTTGGTGTCAGGTCTGAAGACCTGACACCAAATGTAAGTGATATTATTTCTTCATCACGTACACTTTACTTTGACGCAAGTATTGAACGCTGGAATAGGGGTCGTTAGAAATTCTGTATTCGGCATAGTTCATCAAAAACCATTTGCCGTCTTCTGTTTGCACCAAACAAGAGTTACCTCCGAAGTCTAATAGTTGCTGGTAGCGTGTGCTGATGATTTCACGGCCTTCCTGGCTGACCAATCCGGTTTTACCTTTCAATTGTACGAGGTAATTGTTTCCTGCTGTTGGCGTAATTTGATCATACCAATGCGTGTTAAGTACTTTCCCGTTTAGTCCAACGAAATTGTATTTGTTTCCTTGTCTGATCCAGGTGCCGCTATAAATAAAATCTCCTACTTCATCGTAATAAGGTTGCACGATGATGTTTTCCCTGT
>Ga0247808_10000556_pt1 | contig 17990 bp, 19 predicted proteins | sample UWRJL089202R1_FD_179914 | JGI IMG/M metagenome (GOLD analysis project Ga0247808, IMG submission 179914) | Plant litter microbial communities from Arlington Agricultural Research Station in Wisconsin, United States - UWRJ-L089-202R-1 | ecosystem: Environmental > Terrestrial > Plant litter >... | reverse complement strand
GAACTGTATCCAGGCCGTAAAGCTTGAACAACCTTTTCATAATGGCATTGTCCATTTTTCCGTTCGCCTGATGGATGAACACGGTCTTAATGTCTGTAATGGATATACCCGCTTTGTCGATGGCTTGTTTAACCACCTGAGGTACGTTGATCACCGCAAACTCATAAAGTTTACGTCCATTCATTTTCATATAGAAATTACCTGTATTTTCATCCGGATTATGGCTTTTTCCCATGGTTAGCAGGGAGCCATAAGTAACAGCAAAAGTCTGTGTTTTATGAGCAATAATACCCATCGGTTCTTCTGATTCTTTCGCTTCCAGTACAACGGCACCTGCACCATCAGAGAAAATCATGCTGTCTCTGTCGTGCGGATCAATGATGCGGGATAGTGTCTCAGACCCAATAACCAGCACCTTTTTGGCATCGCCGCTTTGAATGAGGTAATTGGCCTGAATAACGCCCTGTACCCAGCCCGGACAGCCAAAAATGATATCATAGGCTACACAATCCGGATTATTAATCTCCAGTGCCTGTTTTACCTTAACGGCTAAAGCAGGCAGGATATCCATGCGGTTTGTGCCGGCAATGATATCGCCAAAGTTATGGCAGAAGATAATGTGGTCCAGGGATTCTTTGTCGATACCAGCACTATCGATAGCACGCTGCGCAGCAATCGTACCGATATCGCTGTTCAGGATATTGTCGTCCACGTAGCGGCGTTCCACAATTTCCGTGATCTCAGAAAATTTCTCAATGATCTCATGAATATCTTTGTCTATGCGAAGGCCGTTTTCGTAAAAGGCAGATTCCAGGAAGGAATGACCGGGAATTACATTCTCAGGAATAAAGCTTCCTGTTCCGGTAATTACAGAGTATAAAGGGGTGCTATTGCGCATTTAGTACCGTATACTGTTTTGGTATACAGTATAAAACTAAGATTAATTTATTAAAGATACAAATCTTAAGAAAAATCGTCCACCAGGAAAACGAATATTTCCTTGGGTCCGTGGGCACCAAGAACAAGGGTTTTCTCGATGTCGGCAGTGCGACTGGGGCCGGTAATGGTACTAATCATGGAGGGCAAATTATTGCCGTATTTATTTTTGATCAGCTGGAAGGCATCCTTCAAATCGAGCACCAGTTGTCCGGTTCGGGCAATCACAATATGGTGATGGGGGTAGATGCTGAGTCGGCGTCCCGAGGCCTGCTTATTGGACACCATCACAGAGCCGTTGCGGGCAATTAAAGCTTCACAGGAGGTAATACCTACCTCGGCCATATCAAAGTCTTTATCTGTACTATAAAAAGGGAATTCGTATTCTTTCAGGAGCTGTTGCAGTTCTTCTTCCCAGCAATAGATTTTTCTCCATTTGTATTTATCGGCAAGCTCCAGGATATTCTCCACGAAGTCGATACCGTTCTCACAAAAAATAAAGTTGCCGGATACACCTGTCAGCTGTTCGGCAAAGAGGATTTCCAGCAACTCATCGTTGTGCTTATACACCGGAATTTCTTCCAGATTTGGATAAGGATTGTCGCGCTTTTCAAGCAGTGCTTTCCTTATTTTCTTCAACATTAACTCTTTAGAAGAGACATTTTCGTTCATAGTAGAATGGATTGGCCGGCCCCGGTTTACCGGGGCCGGCTCCTTCATTTATCCTTCTTCGGATTTAGCAGGGTTGATCACTGCAGCAGGATCAGTTGTTTCGCCTACACCCGAATGAATTAATCCTTCGGCAGCAGGAGTCTGATCTCCGGTTCCGTTAACAAACTCATCATAGGTGGTCCTGTTTTCAAAAGGACGTTTACCCAGTATTTCTTCCAGATCGGCCTGGAACAGGATTTCTTTTTCAAGCAGTTTCTGCGCCAGTTTTTCCAGTCCGTCACGTTTATCAGTAAGCAGTTGCTTGGTTCTGTCGTAAGCGCCTGCAATGATTTTACGTACTTCCTGGTCAATCAGTTCAGACGTTTTCTCTGAATACGGTTTGTTAAAGTTGTATTCATTTTGCGGATCATGGAAGGAAACATTACCTACGGCATCATTCATACCATAAATGGTTACCATGGCGTATGATAGTTTGGTGATTCTTTCCAGGTCATTTTGTGCACCAGTAGAGATTTTACCGAATACGATATCTTCTGCCACACGGCCACCCAATGTCATACACATTCCGTCAGTCAATTGCTCAACAGTATACAGGAATTGCTCTTTTGGTAAGTACTGTGCATACCCTAAGGCAGCAACACCACGTGGAACGATAGAAACCTTAACCAGAGGATCAGCGTGTTCCAGGAACCATCCAGCGATAGCGTGACCTGCTTCATGATAAGCAACGATGCGTTTTTCTTCAGGAGAGATGATTTTATTTTTCTTCTCTAAACCACCGATCACACGATCAATGGCATCCTGGAAATCCTGCATATCTACATATTCCTTATTTCTTCTGGCAGCAATCAGCGCTGCTTCGTTACATACGTTGGCAATTTCTGCACCGGCAAAACCAGGCGTCTGTGCAGAAAGCTTTTTAGCATCCACAACAACATCTGTTTTGATGGGTTTCAAATGCACTTTGAAGATCTGCTCACGACCAACCAGATCCGGTTTATCGATAGAGATCTGTCTGTCAAAACGTCCCGGACGCAATAAGGCAGTATCCAGTACGTCTGGACGGTTGGTGGCAGCCAGGATAATGATGCCTGAATCCGTTCCGAAACCATCCATCTCTACAAGCAGCTGATTCAGCGTATTTTCACGCTCATCGTTTCCACCCATCATGCTGTTTTTTCCTCTGGCACGACCAATCGCATCAACCTCATCAATAAAGATGATACATGGTGCCTTGTCTTTGGCTTGTTTGAACAAATCCCTAACCCTTGAAGCACCTACACCCACAAACATCTCTACGAAGTCAGAACCTGACAAAGAGAAGAAAGGTACCTGTGCCTCGCCGGCCACGGCTTTAGCCAATAAGGTCTTACCCGTACCCGGAGAACCTACAAGCAGGGCTCCTTTAGGGATTTTACCACCAAGGTTGGTGTATTTCTTAGGGTTTTTAAGGAAATCTACAATTTCCATCACTTCTTGTTTGGCTTCTTCAAGTCCGGCAACATCATTAAATGTTACGTTAACCTGGCTTTCCTTATCAAATAAGGTCGCCTTGGATTTACCAATATTAAAGATCTGGCCGCCACCGCCACCGGCGCCGCCACCCATTTTCCGCATAATAAAGATCCAGAAACCTGCGAAAAGCAATACCGGAATGATAACTGTAAAGAACCATGAGTTAAAGGTACTCTGTCTGGTTTCTTTTACTGCAGTAATTTGCGATGCCGGAGGGATATCCGCCTGTGAAGTTGCAAGCTGCTTATCAAGTGCATCCATGTTGCCCGAATTGAAATACACTGTTGGTCCATCGGCAGTACCAAAATTGCTTTTGGTTCTGTAAGCGTTATATTTTGGCAGTTTTAATCTGTCTTTTTTAATAAAGACATCAGCCCTGACCAGGTCCTCATACTTATAGGCAATGATTTTTTCCACATCACCTGTACGCAGCATTTCTGTTTCGAAAGTCTGATAAGGAATAGGCTTGCTGGTATCTGAATTGAACAGAAACTGGAGCAGGATAATACCTGCGATAATAGCAGCATACACCCAGAAGATATTGAATTTCGATCCCTTTTGAGGTTTCTTAGGGATATTCGGAATCCGTTTGATCAGCTTGGGCTTTGTATTTAAATTTTCTTTTTCTTTCATCTCACAATAGTTTTTTTCAAATGGATGAAGCATTCAGCATACTTCATCTCTTAATACAAGAGTATTTTGGTTGTTTGGTTAGGCGCTCTGGTAGTTGGTAGTTTGTGCATCTCCCCACAGATCTTCGATCCCGTAGAAGTCGCGTTTTTCAGTTTTAAAGATATGAACTACAATATCAAAATAATCAAGAATGATCCACTCTGCGTTTTCCTGCCCTTCTTTGCGCCATGGCGAGGTCTGCGTGTTTTTATATATTTCATCCTCTACACTATCGGCAATAGCCTTAACCTGTGTTGAAGAGTCTGCATTACATACGATAAAATAATCTGAAACGGAGCTGTTCAAGTTTCTTAAATCCAACCGGACGATATCATTTCCTTTTTTTTCCTGGATACCGTGCACGGCTATTTCTGAGAGGTATGTAGAAAGGTTAACGATTTTCTTTTTTACCATTAAATGTTTTAGTTTTGATAAACAACAAATATAAAATCAACAATTGCAAAATAACACTTTTTCAACATTATTTGTTGGTCAAAATCTTATCAAATTATCAGAGGTTGATTCTACCAATAACTTTATGAAGATGTTGGTGTCAAAATCCGAGCCATTACCCGAAGGGACTGTTATTATGGCAGACCACCAATATGCGGGGAGGGGACAAAAGGAGATGACCTGGTATACCGAGCCCGGAAAGAACCTTACATTTAGCCTGCTGCTGAAGCCCTCATTTTTGAAGATCAGCGACCAATTTTCACTAAATATGGTGATCAGTATGGCCGTGCAGAAAGCGCTGGTCAAATGGCTCGGAGGGGGTGTCAGCGTAAAATGGCCTAACGACATCTATTATGGAGATCAGAAGCTAGGGGGCATGCTGATTGAGAACATGCTTTCCGGAACAACTTATAAATCAGCTGTTATCGGGATCGGACTGAATGTTAACCAGCGGGTATTTACCCAACAAATTGCGGCAAGGGCTATTTCTGTTGGCCAAATTTTACAACAGGATGTTGATTTAATTCAACTATTAGCGGAAATTTGCAGTCATATAGAAAGTGGTTATCTGAAACTGAAAGCCGGGACGTACGTGTCGCTGAAAGCGGATTACCTGTCCAATTTGTATAGGTTTGGTCAAATTGCAAGATACAGACAAAGTGACGAAAACTTTGAAGGGCAGATTACTGATGTTAGCGCTGAAGGACTGCTCGGTATAAATAGAAACGATACAACTTTATACTATAATTTTAAAGAGATTGAATTTTTAAACCATTCTGTTTAGCCGCAGTCCATAACCATATACCTACTAACCATTCATGACACAAAAAATCAATTTAATTCCAATGAAAAAACTAACCTTATTATTCGCCTTGTTCATTACCACGGTATTCGCCGCTTCGGCACAGATCGAAGAGCCGGTATCCTGGGCTTTTGCGTCTAAGAAAATCAGCAAGACAGAAGCTGTTGTGTATCTGAAAGCTACGATGGAAGATGGATGGCATATCTATTCCCAGAATGTAAAACCTGGCGGTCCGATTAAAACGACGGTTAAATTTGCGCCGTCAAAGGATTTCAGTAAAGTTGGTGTTACTGCAGAGCCGAAGGCCATCACCAAATTTGAAAAAACATTTGATATGAATGTGAGCTATTTCGAGAATGAAGTAGTGTTTTCACAAAAAGTAAAGCTGGTAAAAGGTCAGGCGCTTGTAAAAGGTACGATTGAGTTTATGACTTGTAATGACAAAAAATGTCTGCCGCCAAGCGAGGTTCCGTTTAGCGTTCAGGTTAAATAAGCAGGAATATGCCATATAAACTGGAGAGCGCACCATTTTGGAGCGCTCTTTTTTTGTTTTTATACTCCATTGGTATACCAGGAGCGTGGCGGCCGCACAAAAGCTTAACGATTAAAATAAAAAAATAATAAGTAATTTCACGGCCTTAAGAGGTAATTATGAGGAAAGTCATTTTCGGACTCATTTTAATGTTGTCAGTTTTCACGTTAAATTCGGGTCTGTTGTTTGCTGCTGCCAAAGCACAGGATTCTACAGCGGTCCCTTCGGACCTTGTGTTTACAACTATAGGATCGGAAGCAGATACTGCAGGTAACGCTGCTGCCACAGACAGCATCAAAAAAGACACGGTAAAAAACGAAGTGAAAAAGGAAGGTACTGTAACTACGCATAAGGCGGAAGTACAAAAGACCTTATGGCAGACTTTTATTGCCGGTTTAATTGGTGGCTTCCTGGCGTTTTTTATGCCATGTATTTTTCCGATGGTGCCGCTTACCATTAGTTATTTTACCAAGCGTGCAGGCAGCAAACAAAAGGGAATAGGGCAGGCCATGATCTATGGACTTTCCATCATTGTGATTTATGTAGCATTTGGCTTGCTGATCACGGTGCTTTTCGGATCTGCGGGATTGAACGCCTTTAGTTCAAGCGGACTGTTCAACTTTGTGTTCTTCCTGATCCTGGTTACCTTCGCCATCTCTTTCTTTGGCGCATTTGAAATTACCTTACCAAGTTCATTCGTCAATAAGATAGATCAAAAAGCCGATACGAGTAAAGGCCTGGGCGGCATATTTTTTATGGCAGCCTCACTGGCACTGGTTTCGTTCTCCTGTACGGGTCCTATTATAGGAACCTTACTTGTTGAAGCGAGCTCTAAAGGCACGCTGCTTGGCCCGGCCATTGGGATGTTTGGCTTTGCCCTAGCGCTGGCGCTTCCGTTTACGGTTTCGGCAATCTTCCCGGGCTTTTTAAGCTCGATGCCTAAATCAGGTGGCTGGCTGAATAGTGTGAAAGTGTGCCTGGGTTTCCTGGAACTTGCTTTTGCCCTGAAATTCTTGTCGGCAGCAGATTTGGTGTGGCATTGGGAATGGTTTGACCGTGAAGTCTTCCTGGTCTTATGGATCGTGATCTTCATCCTGATGGGTTTCTATCTATTGGGTAAGATCAAGTTTTCTCATGACAGCGATTTGCCTTTTATATCTGTTCCACGGTTGTTCCTGGCGATGTTCTCTTTTGCATTTGCCGTATATATGTTTCCCGGACTATGGGGAGCACCGGTGAGTGTGCTGAGTGGGCTTGCTCCGCCGATGAATACGCAGGATTTTATTCTGACAGGTGGGGGATCGGCATCAGCTGTCACCGACACGTCCTTTCCTTCGAAAGTGAAATATGATGATGTATTTAAAAAGCCAGTAGGCTTTACGCCTTTCTTTGACCTGGAAGAGGGTCTGGCTTATGCCAAAAAGGTAAACAAGCCTGTGATGCTTGATTTCACGGGCTGGGCCTGCGTAAACTGTCGCAGAATGGAAGATAATGTATGGATTAAACCAGAAGTAGGTAATCTGATCAGACAATATGTATTGATACAACTGTATGTTGACGAGCGCAAGATTAAAATGCCGGCAGATAAAGTCCATTATTCGAAGATCTTAAAACACAATACTGACGACCTGGGCTGGTGGAATGGAGATTTCCAGGCCACAAACTACGGTTCAAACTCCCAGCCTTTTTATGTGCTGGCGGGTCATGATCTGAAGCCGCTGGTAGTGCCTCAGGGCGCAGAATTTGACGCCAAGCTTTACGCGGCATACTTACAAAGCGGACTTGATCAATTCAAGGCTGCACAATAAGAATTACATGAACAAGATTAAAAAAATTGCAGTTTTAACATCGGGGGGTGATGCACCCGGCATGAATGCCGCTATCAGAGCGGTAGTACGGGCAGGGATTTACTATGACCTTGAGATCACTGGTGTTTTACGGGGCTATGAAGGATTGATTCACGCGGACTTTATCGATATGGACAGAAAGTCTGTGGCGAACATTATCCAACGTGGAGGAACGATATTAAAAACTGCCAGAAGTGATGAGTTCCGGACCATCGGCGGTCGCGCTACCGCACACGAACAACTGGTCAAAGCTAATATTGATGCGCTGGTCGTAATTGGCGGAGACGGAACTTTCACCGGAGCAAATCTATTTGCAGCAGAACATAATTTTCCTGTAATCGGTTTACCGGGAACGATTGACAATGACCTTGCAGGGACAGATTTCACGATCGGTTATGACACGGCAATTAATACCGTTATCAATGCCGTCGATAAAATCAGAGATACTGCAGAGTCTCATGACCGGTTATTTATCGTTGAAGTGATGGGCCGGGATTCAGGCCTGATTGCACTACGTAGTGGTATCGGTGTAGGTGCTGAGGCAATCCTGATCCCTGAGGCAAATATGGGGGTTGACGGGTTAATCAAGCGCCTGGAGATGGGCAGAAAGGACAAAGCGTCCAAAATCATTATTGTTGCCGAAGGCGATGAGATTGGCGGAGGTTTTAATGTTTGTGAGGCACTTAAAGGTCGTTTTCCGCAATATGATATCCGTGTTTCTGTCCTTGGGCATATCCAGCGTGGTGGAAAGCCAAGCTGCATGGACAGGGTACTGGCAAGCAGGTTGGGTGTTGCGGCTGTTGAAGGCTTGCTGGAAGGTCGCTCTGGTGAAATGGTTGGTCAGATCAACAGAAAAGTTGTTTTTACGCCTTTTGATCATGCCATCAAACATATCGACGCCGAAGAAATTACGCCTGCCTGGTTAAAATTGGTAGAGATTTTATCTTTATAACAGGCGATATCAAAAGTTAAAGGGAGATCTGCCGGCAGATCTCCCTTTTTTATTATTCCAGAATTACGGCGGTACCTGTTGCAGCTACCATCAGCATGCTGCCACCCGAACCTACGGTTTCATAATCGAGGTCGACACCGATAACGGCATTGGCACCAAGTGCTGCTGCATATTGCTGCATTTCATTGATTGCTGTATTTTTTCCTTCTCTTAAAACAGACTCATATGATCCCGAGCGTCCGCCAACGATATCGCGGATACCGGCAAAAAGGTCTTTGAAGATGTTTGCGCCAATAATGGTTTCGCCGGTTACCAGGCCAACATATTTAATGATTTTCTTTCCTTCTACGGTGTTTGTTGTTGTGATCAGCATTTGATGTTTTTTTTAATTTGGATATACTTTGCTTAAAAATGTTACAGCACCTTGTAAATCAGTAGGATTTTACTTATTTTTGCAGCCCCGCAAGCATGTAGCTCCGGGAACTATGTTGAATACATAAACAAAAGAAACTATGGCAACTAAAATCAGATTGCAAAGATTCGGTAAAAAAGGGAAACCTTTTTTCCACGTGGTAGTAGCAGATTCACGCTCTCCAAGAGATGGTAAATTCATTGAGCGTTTAGGTTCATATAACCCAAACACCAATCCTGCTACTATCGAAATTGATTTCGAAAAAACTTTAGACTGGGTTAACAAAGGTGCTGAGCCTACGGATACTTGTCGTGCTATTCTTTCTTACAAAGGTGTTTTATACAAAAAACACTTAGAAGGTGGTATTAAAAAAGGCGCTTTAACTGCTGAACAGGCTGATGCAAAATTTGCAGAATGGTTAGACGCTAAAGGTGGTAAAATTGAAGGCAAAAAAGACAACCTGACTAAATCGAAAGATGAAGCTAAGAAAGTTGCGCTTGCTGCTGAAGCTAAGAAAAACGCTGATCGTGGTGCTGCTCTTGCTATCAAAAATGCACCTGTAGAAGAAGCTCCTGCAGAAGAAGAAGTTGCTGCTGAAGAAACTGAAGCTGTTGCTGATGAGGCTACTGCTGAAGCTCCTGCTGCTGAAGAAACAACTGAAGAAGGTAAAGCTTAATTTTAAGCCCATCCGGATTCGTAGCGAAGAGATCTTTGAGATTTCTTCGCTATTTTTATTTAAAGGGGTTCTTAGCGCACCCATTAAGCAATACCCATGACACAAGAAGAGGCATTTTATATTGGCTATATCACCAAAACCAAAGGACTAAAGGGAGAACTTCAATTGTTTTTTGAATATGAAGAACCCGGCTTGCTGGACCTGGATGTGATTTTTGCGGAGATCAGCGGCAAGATGGTTCCTTTCTTTACGGAATCCTATAAGCTGCAGACCAATAATACCGGTAACTTTTACTTTGATGATATCGATCATATCGACAAGGCGCAGGCCCTGGTTCGTAAAAAGATCTACCTCCCGCTGGATAAGATGCCGGATACTTCTGATGATGATTTTACCTATATGGATCTGAAGGGTTTTGTTGCGACAGACAGAACGCACGGGGAGCTTGGTGAGATCATTGAAGTGAATGAGTATCCGCAACAGTTTGTGGCTACTGTGCATTATAAATTTACGGATGTACTCTTTCCTTTGAATGAAGACATCATCGTGGAGATTGACGAGGATGAAGGAACGGTACTGCTGGATTTGCCCGACGGACTGCTTGAAATTTACACATCTGCCTAATCGGGCTTAAAGCCCATATAATCCTATATCTTTGTCTATGCGTTTCGACATCATCACTGTTCTTCCTGGTTTATTAGATGGTCCTTTTGCACACTCTATCTTACAACGTGCGCAAACTAAGGGCATTGCAGAGATTAATGTGCATAGCTTGCGGGAGTATTCTACAAATAAACAGCGCAGCGTAGACGATTATCCGTATGGTGGTGGTAGCGGTATGGTGATGTCTATTGATCCGATTGCCAGGTGCATCGAAGCACTAAAAAGTCAGCGGACGTATGATGAAATTATCTTCATGAGTCCGGATGGAGAAACGTTAAACCAAAGCATTGCGAACCAGATGTCATCACAGGAGAACATCCTTTTACTCTGCGGGCATTATAAAGGGATAGATCAAAGGATACGGGATATCTTTATTACCAGGGAGATTTCTATTGGTGATTATGTGCTTTCTGGCGGAGAATTGCCGGCGGCGGTACTTGTAGATGCTGTGGTGCGACTTATTCCCGGGGTGCTGAATGATGAGACATCGGCCTTATCCGATAGCTTCCAGGGGGAATTGCTGGATGCGCCGGTATATACGCGTCCTTCCGACTGGAACGGTTATAAGGTTCCGGAGATCCTGCTCTCGGGCCATGAGGCCAAAATTGCGGAATGGCGCCATGAGCAGGCTTTGCTGAGAACGCAAAAGCGTCGTCCTGATCTGCTGGAAGACTAGCTTTTATGCATCAGGGAGATAATCTTCTCCTTGTCTTTGATTTGTGATTTAAGCCCCGCTACGATTTCCGTACAATTTGCCAGGTCTCTCTTAATGGCGAGATATTCACCCGCGTTATCAGCAAGTAGCGTCCTTGTTTTTTTGCTATCCTGGCTGTAAGTCGGGTCTTCAAACAGGACTTGTGGACTCACGCTGAGAATGTCCATAAGCTTGACCAGATCGACATATTTTATCGAACCATTAACTAAACTTCCTTTTAATCCATCAAATGTGCGGTTCATTTCCTTGGCCAGCCAGCTCATTGTTCTGTTACGCTCTTTCAGGAGCACACTTACCTTCGCTTTTAGATTCATAAATTAATTAGTTTTTTGTTAACATTTTTACTAAAATAATAAGTACATTTACACGGTTAATTTATGCAAATCGTCCATTATTTTGATAAAAATAAACAAAATATTTAATTTAACCATAAATAATTGTATGAGCAGAAATTTAAAAAAGTATCTGATTGATGCCTATTTAGAAGAAATGACAGTTAAGGAGAACAAGCGGGCGCAAGAGCTTTTCCCCCGTTTGCTGAAGATTTCGGTCAACACTTTCAGGAATTACCGGAACATTAAGTTAAGTGATCATCAGGATATTCCGTATGAAAAGGTGCGGATGCTGGAGATTTTATTGGGCATTGAGCCGAACGGCTTACTGAACTATAATCCGGTAGGAAAAAGCTTCAGGGATATCTTTGAAGAATTGAAGGATGTGGACGATCCTAAAATTTTTATGGAAAGTAAGGAAGGAAGGATTTTATTGAAGACCTGGGTAGAACGCCGTAATTGTGGAAATAAAGAGTAATGTGGAAAAAAATAAAATTCCCTTTTATTTCTAAAATAAAATTCCTAATATTGCAGTCCGATTTTAAACGACACAAAATCGGTTTTAATAGCTTAAAATCATGGATTTAGTAAAATTTGTTGAAGAGCAGGTAATCGCAAAAAACACGTTTCCTGCATTCAAATCAGGAGATACAGTGAGTGTTCACTATAAAATTCGCGAAGGTAATAAAGAACGTATTCAAATTTACCAGGGCGTAGTATTACAACGTAACAGCGCAGGCGCTAACGAAACCTTTACGGTTCGTAAGATGTCTAACGGTGTTGGTGTTGAGCGTATCTTCCCGATCAACTCTCCGAATATCGATAAAGTAGAAGTGAACAGCCACGGTAAAGTTCGCAGATCTAAATTATTCTATCTGCGCGAACTGACTGGTAAAGCTGCTCGTATCAAATCTAAAAGGGTTTAATTCACGCCTTATACATATTTAACCTTCCCGATCTCATCGGGGAGGTTTTTTTGTTTGCCCATATTTCATTGGAATTCCGGGCCTGAAATCTATATATGAAAGAACTGTTAAAGAAATTCGAAGAAAAAAGACCTGAGATCGTATTTGAGTGGAAGGATAAAGAATCTGAAGCTGAAGGCTGGGTTGTGATCAATTCCCTGCGTGGTGGTGCTGCCGGTGGTGGTACACGGATGCGTAAAGGCCTTGACAAGCGTGAAGTGGAATCCCTGGCTAAGACCATGGAAGTAAAGTTCACCGTATCCGGCCCTCCGATTGGGGGAGCCAAGTCGGGAATTAACTTCGACCCGGCAGATCCACGCAAGAAAGAAGTATTACAGCGCTGGTACAAAGCGGTGATGCCTTTGCTGAAAAGCTATTATGGTACCGGTGGCGACTTAAATATCGATGAGATCCATGAAGTGATTCCGATTACTGAGGATTACGGTTTGTGGCACCCTCAGGAGGGCGTAATCAACGGACATTATCACGCACGTGAGAATGAACGTATCCACCAGATCGGTCAGCTGAGATACGGTGTATCCAAAGTGCTGGAAGATTTAAATTATACGCCTGATTTTAAAAGAAAATATAAAGTAGCCGATATGATCACCGGTTGGGGCGTTTCTGAATCGATCGCGCATTTCTACAACATCTGGGGTGGAAATCCTGAAGGTAAGCGTGCAGTTATACAGGGTTGGGGTAATGTTGCTGCTGCGGCCGGTTATTACCTCACACAACGCGGCATAAAAGTAATTGGCATCATTGACCGCGTTGGCGGACTGATCAAGCCAGAGGGCTTCTCTATGGATGAAATCATTGCTTTGTTTAACAACAGGAATGGAAATACACTCGTTGCCGATAACCTGATTCCGTTTGAGCAGGCGAGTGAGCAGATCTGGAAGTTAAATGCAGAGATCTTTGTTCCGGCAGCTGCTTCCAGATTGGTACAGCAGGCAGAAGTGGATCAGCTAATCAGTGGCGGCCTCGAAGTGATTGCCTGCGGCGCTAATGTGCCTTTTGCAGACAAGGAAATCTTCTTTGGCAGCATCATGGAGCACGCCGATGCGCATGTAGCTGTAATCCCTGATTTCATTTCCAATTGCGGTATGGCGCGTGTATTTGCCTACCTGATGCAGCGCAATGTGGAAATGAGTGATGATGCGATTTTCTCTGATGCTTCGTCTGTCATTTACAACGCACTGAAAGCGGTGCATGATGTATCTGATGCTCCGGTTAAAGTATCGAGTACCGCATTCGAAATTGCCCTGAAGCAATTGGTATAGCGTACAAATAATATCAAAGGGCTCAACCGTATGTACGGTTGAGCCCTTTTTGTATATTGGTTATTTGCTTAACTAAGTTCTCCCAGAACGGTGATGCCGCCTTTGACAACCTGGTTCAGTTCCAGATTTACTTTGGTACCCAGGGGCAGGAAAATATCTACCCTTGACCCAAATTTGATGAAGCCAAATTCTTTGCTTTGTTCAACAACATCACCCTCTTTGATATACCAGACAATTCTTCTTGCCAATGCACCGGCAATCTGACGGAACAATACAGGAGTTCCGCTGCTGTGTTTGACTACCGTGGTAGTACGCTCATTTTCTGTAGATGATTTTGGGTTCCAGGCCGCAAGGTATTTACCAGGATGGTATTTGAAAAATTCCACAACGCCCGAAATCGGATTTCTGTTGATGTGCACGTTTACCGGCGACATGAATATCGATACCTGAAGTCTTCTGTCTTTGAAATATTCTGGTTCTTCAGTCTCTTCAATAACAACTACCTTACCATCAGCCGGGCAAATGATCATTTTATCATCAGCAGTAAAGCTGCGCGAAGGGTTCCTGAAAAACTGAAGTACGATAATAAAAAGGGATAACGAAAAAAGATAGATAAACCACCTGAGCCAGGCAAGGTCTGCAAATTTATAATCGATAAATGCATTTAACACAAATATAAAAAGCACCGTAAGCGCTATTGTTGTGTATCCTTCTTTATGTATGGTCATGACTGGGGATTCTTTATACTGCAAAAATGTAAAAAATTATTAGAATTCAGCTATGCGATGTTAATCGATGACCCGGTAGATGTCTTTGAGGTTGCGGCCCAGACCGTTGTAATCCAATCCATAACCTACAACGAACTCATTTGGGATCTCAAAACCTATATATTCAAGTTCAGGAATTTCCTTTTTGAGCGACGCGGGCTTGAGCAGCAGACTGCAGACTTTTACAGAAGCCGGCTTTTGGGCATGCACCTGTTCCAGGATATGTTCGATGGTAAAGCCGGTATCCACAATGTCCTCTACCAGAATAATATCGCGGTTATGCAGGTCAGTGGGCAGACCGAAGGTCTCCTTAATTTCTCCTGTACTTTCGGTACCGGCGTAAGAGGACACTTTAATAAAAGCAACCTCGCAGGACACCGTGATTTCCTTAAGCAAATCTGCCATGAACAGGAAGCTGCCGTTGAGGACACCGATAAACAGCGGGCAGCGGTCTTCATAGTCCACATTAATCTGTATGCTGATCATTCCGATCCGTCTGTTGATACTTTCGTTTTCCAGGAAGATCCCGAATTCTTTATCCGCTACTTGAATTTTATGCATATTAACCGGGTTCGCCCCCGTTGGCTTTTTTAGCTTTTTCCAGTTCCTTCTCCCGCTTCTTCTGCTCCCGGCGTTCCTGGCGCAGCTGTTTTTTTGTTTTTACGGTATCAGCAGGTTTAATGGCCTGGGTATTTGTGGAGTCTTTTTTCCCTCCGCCAAATATCCGGTCAAACAGGCTTTTAGATGCGTCCTGGGTATTGATGGCCGGCATAGCCGGATCATCATTGTCAAATACCGTGGTATCTACAGCTACGGTATCAGGCAGCAGGTATTTGCGCAGGCCCTCTCTCAACCGTACATTATAGAAGCCATAGCCGCTTGTATCTGCAGGAGTAAGACCCCGGCGTGCCATGATGTTGCCCATATACCTGAAGTAAGGGTGCAGGTAATCTTTCAGGCTGCCATCTCCATTGAATTTAAACAGGGCAATTTTAGGATTCGGAACAATATTGGCCAGGAAGATACCTTCCCCTACATTGAGCTCTGATGGAGATTTCCCGAAATAATACCGGGATGCTTCGCCGATGCCGTAGACGTTGCGGCCCATTTCGATGATGTTGAAGTAAACCTCCAGCATACGCTGTTTGGAGATCAGCCGGTTATTCTCAATCAGCCAGACGATCAGAATTTCCTCGGCTTTACGTGCCAGGGTTTTCTGACGGCTCAGGAACACATTTTTCACCAGCTGCATAGAAATGGTACTGCCACCGCGTACAAACTTCTTTTTCTTGAAGTTTACCGCTATAGATTTTCGGATAGATTCTTCCACAAAGCCCTTGTGGCTAAAAAATGAAGGATCTTCGGAGGTAAGCAGCGCATTTTTGAAATTACTGGAAATAGATCCAAGCGGGGTAAAATTAGGATTGGAGGGGCCAATGGTAATATCACGCATGGGCTTGCCATATTCGTAAGGCGTGTACACGAATGTACTATTGATCTTCTGCAGATCTGTGATACCCCATTTCAGGATCTTGAAGCCTATAGGTTTTAATGTAGAACTGAATTTGACACTGTCTGGAATTGCCGTATCCATGTAGAAATCCAGATCATATTTAACCTTACCAGATACTTTAAGTCCTTCCAGCGACTCAAACAGGCCGTGTGGAAATCCGTCAAGGATAGCCTGGGCATCCTGCTCACCGGTACGCATTTTAACCTCGTAAATCTTATTCCTAGTCAACGTGTATTTGAGATAAGGGTGTACCTCTGCCTTGTTCAGGAAAATAGTAGAGGTACTGTCGAGCGCCAGGTAATTGCTGCCCACCAGTAAATCTGCATCTACCCTTGCTGTTGGCACCACGATATCATTCGAAGCTATTCTGCGGTGATTGATCAGCAGATTTCTGACAGACCAGGAGCCCGATATTTTGAAATCATCGCCACTATAGGCTGCATCCTTCAACTGCGTACGAACCGTATCAAAACTTACTATCGCATGGATCTTGTTATTCAGGTAAGGAAGCTGCACTTTCTGGTTGTCTGCAAAGAATAGGACGTCCATCTGCTTTTTGCCGGGCTTTACCGTTCCGTTCACATGCCAGGTAGCCTGTTTGTCATTAACCAGGATGGTAGATTTCAGGTCTCCATCATCAATTGTAGCCGTTGTGGTCAGAAATTTAAGTTTAGCTGTATCATTGTCATTCAACTGGAACAATAGGTTTTTCACTTCCATATTATCTGGAATCTTGTAAAGCACCTCGTTCAGCAGGTTCTCTGCAATCTGGGAAAGATCGACCTTGCTTTTGGCCTGGTTATCTTTCTTCTTTCTTTTCAGGATGAAATCCAGGTTGGTCAGCGAATCGCGGATGACAACATTGACATTTCCGTCAGTCAGTTTCAGTTCGGAGAGTTTTACATTGCCAAAGATCAGGGGAAGGAGTTTAACGCCTACCGACATCTCGCTAATGGTTGAAAGCGTATCCCGGTCTTTCGGGACAACAGAAATAGCGTCGATGCTTACCGTGCTGAGCCCTGTAAATCCGGCTTTGCCGATCTTAACTTTCAGGCCATAATCACGATCTGCTTTCGCTATCGCTTTGGCTATCATTTTCTTAAGCAATGCTTCTCGTTTGCTGTAGGCGATGGCTCCCGTGATGAGGAAGACGACTAGAAAAATTCCTAAAACCCAGGCACCGATCTTTATATATTTTTTAGGAATGTTAATTTGGGGAAACTGCATGCTGTATAATAGAAGGTTATCGCTAAAACGTAAAAAGCAAATGTTTATTTCGTGTTAAAATTACACTTAAAAAGCCTAAAATCAATTAATTGTGGCTATGTTTTGTTAATTTTGACTAATGATAATTACCAAAGAACAAGTCTTATCTGCCCTTAGAAATGTGGAAGACCCTGATCTTAAAAAAGATCTGGTTACCTTACACATGATCAAGGACCTGGAGGTAGAAGCGCATCATGTACGTTTCACTCTGGAACTGACTACCCCTGCCTGTCCGATGAAGGACATGCTGAAAAATGCCTGCCTCAATGCAATCAAATATTTTGTGAGTCAGGAGGCCCAGATTGAAATTAACATCACGTCGCGTGTAACCAAACCTATGGATACTACCCAGCTCAATAACATTAAAAACATCATTTTAGTTTCGTCGGGAAAGGGTGGGGTTGGAAAATCGACCGTTGCAGCCAACCTGGCTATTGCTTTGGCGCAGGATGGTGCCAAAACCGGACTGATTGATGCAGATATTTACGGACCTTCAGTACCGACTATGTTCGGCCTGGTTACAGCCAAACCTAGTGCCCGTGAAACGGCAGAAGGGAAAACGCTGATCCTGCCCATTGAAAAGTATGGTATCAAAGTGTTATCGCTGGGGTTCTTTGCAGACCCCGATCAGCCCGTACCATGGAGAGGGCCAATGGCCTCAAATGCCGTTAAGCAATTGTTCAATGATGCCGACTGGGGCGAGCTGGATTACCTGATTGTAGATCTTCCTCCGGGTACCGGAGATATCCATATTACCATTACACAAGGTTTTCCTATTGCAGGCGCAGTGATTGTAACTACGCCTCAGCAGGTTGCACTTGCCGATACCCGTAAAGGATTGGCGATGTTTAAAATGCCGAGTATCAACATCCCGGTTTTGGGTGTGATTGAGAACATGTCGTACTTCACACCGGCAGAACTTCCGGATAATAAATATTACATCTTTGGTAAAGATGGGGGCAAAGGACTGGCAACAGCATTTGATGTTCCTTTTCTTGGAGAAATACCAATTGTTCA
>Ga0247808_10000555_pt1 | contig 18016 bp, 13 predicted proteins | sample UWRJL089202R1_FD_179914 | JGI IMG/M metagenome (GOLD analysis project Ga0247808, IMG submission 179914) | Plant litter microbial communities from Arlington Agricultural Research Station in Wisconsin, United States - UWRJ-L089-202R-1 | ecosystem: Environmental > Terrestrial > Plant litter >... | reverse complement strand
TCGATTTGTTTTCTTTATAAAGTTCTTTGTTCGGATTCAAACCGTCAACCCAGTCAGAGTTGTATCCTTGGTAACGTGCCTCAAAAACTAAATCGCTCATTTCAGCCAATTTGTAATGAAAACCAACTCCCGCAGTAAGTGAAAGTACAACTCCGTTTTCATTAGAAAAACCAAACTGACGACCATCAGAAGGCGTAAGGTATTTTCCAAAAGTAGTTTCAGATGTTCCTAAAGGTCCTAAAGTAGAACTTGTTTTGGTAGAATAGTAACTCACCTGAAAACCTAAACTTACATAAGGACTAATACTTCCTACTGAATGTTCGAAATCATGAATTTTCATAAATGGAGAATATTCCATTTGTGCTCCAAGATTTACTAAAGTTGATGAACCGTTCATGGCTCTAAGATGTTGTACAAGTCCTTTTTTCTCTTCTAAGTCAACCCATTGTCCAAAATGATGTAATTTAGTGGTATTAAAAGATAATTCAGATCTGAATTTAAAATGTTCCGTAAAGTAATTTTCTCTATTGTTGGCAGCAGAGAAATTTATAAAATGAACAAGTCCAACTCCAAATCCCGTATTTCCAACATTCGTATCAAAATTATGGCGTTCACCATAATCAGACTGAAAGGATACAGGTCCGAAAATTATTCCGACTTCTTGCGCTAATTTTGATTGTGCTGTGGTATTTATCGATACTCCTAAAAAGGTGAGTATCATTAGTATTATAGGTTTAAACATGTCTTTGGGGCTTTCAAATCGTGGCAAATATATAAAAAACCTAATCGAAACAAACATTAAATTTTTAGGTATTAGAAAATAAATATTAAATTACTTAATTTACTGATATTAATTAAATGTTATTGATATAAAATAATAAGGGAAAAATACTATTTTTGGTATTGTTTGAAAAATACACAATTCGGTAGTAAAAACAAAAAAAAATAACATCGAGTAATCAATTTACTATATCTTTGTGCGTTAAAGCGAAAACGTTTTCTTAAATGGTTTTCTCTTGTAAAATGGAACAAAAACAATATAATTCACGTAGAATAATTTATTTAAAAAATGGAACAAAAAATAAATGAATTTATGGCTCTTGTTGAGTCAAAAAATCCAAACGAGCCAGAATTTCTTCAAGCCGTTAGAGAATTTGCAGAAACGGTAATTCCATTTATTGCAGAAAGAAAAAAGTACGATGGAAAAAACTTACTTCTTAGAATTGCTGAACCAGAACGCTCAATCATTTTTAGAGTTCCGTGGGTAGATGATGAAGGAGAGATAGTTGTAAATAGAGGTTTTAGAATTCAAATGAATTCTGCAATCGGACCATACAAAGGAGGAATTAGATTTCACCATACAGTAAATTTATCTGTTTTAAAATTTCTTGCTTTCGAACAAGTTTTTAAAAATAGTTTGACTACACTTCCAATGGGTGGTGGAAAAGGAGGTTCTGATTTTGATCCGGAAGGAAAATCTGATGGAGAGATCATGCGTTTTTGTCAATCATTCATGACAGAATTATGTCGTCATATCGGACCGGATTTAGATGTACCTGCTGGAGATATTGGTGTTGGTGCCAGAGAAATTGGTTATTTATTTGGTCAATACAAAAGAATCAGAAACGAATTTACCGGTGTTTTAACCGGAAAAGGACTTGCTTACGGAGGATCATTGATCAGACCAGAAGCTACAGGATATGGAGTAGTTTATTTTACAGATCAAATGTTGAAAACTATTGGGCAAGATATTAAAGGTAAAAGAGTTGCCATTTCAGGATTTGGAAACGTTGCTTGGGGAGTTGCATTAAAAGTAAACGAACTAGGTGGTAAAATTGTTACCATTTCCGGACCTGATGGTTATATCTACGATGAAGAAGGAATTTCTGGTGAGAAAATAGATCACATGGTTGAAATGAGAGCAACTGGTGATAACAGAGCGGAGAAATATATTCAAAAATATCCAAATGCTGTTTTCCATAAAGGAAAAAGCCCTTGGGAAGTAAAAGTTGATATTGCTATTCCATGTGCAACTCAAAACGAGTTAACAGGTGAAGATGCTCAAAAACTAATTGACAATGGTGTTTTATGTGTTACAGAAGCTGCAAACATGCCTTCTACACTGGAAGCAATCAAATTGTTTTTAGATAATAAAGTATTGTTTGCTCCAGGAAAAGCGGCAAACGCTGGTGGAGTTGCTGCTTCAGGATTAGAAATGACACAAAACTCAATTCGTTTAAACTGGACAAGCGAAGAAGTAGATTTGAGATTAAAAGATATCATGGTTGGAATTCACAACCAATGTAAAAAATACGGAGTAGGAGAAGATGGTTATGTAAACTACGTAAAAGGAGCAAACATTGCCGGATTTGTAAAAGTTGCTGACGCCATGCTTGCACAAGGTGTAGTATAATCTTAATTACAATTTATGAAATGCCTTCGGTTTGTCTTAAGATAAATTGAAGGCATTTTTTTATCCCGTATTTTACAAAATAGCTTTTAGATAGAAGTTCCTCTTAGTTTATCTTCATGATGCATATTGAGTTTTATTTACAATAGAAATTCAAATACTTCCGTTTATAGTATATTTGCTTATCTGAACACATTAAATAATGAAAAAAAGATTTTTATCTGTTTTATTACTATTGTTAATGCAATTTGTTTCTGCGCAAAATAAATTGTCATGGCAAGGATACTTTTCGTTTAACGAAATAAAAGATATTTCAGAAGGTTCGACAGCTATTTTTGCAGCTTCAGAGAATGCCTTGTTTACAAAAAACGCCACAACAAATGTGGTAAAAACGACCACTACAGTCGATGGACTTTCAGGACAAACGATATCGGCTTTATATCATAGCGAAACATCAAAAAAAATGCTGGTGGGTTATGAAAATGGTTTAATGATTGTCGTTAATGAAAATGACGGAACCATCTTGAAAGTTGTTGATATTGTAAACAAGCAATTGCCGCCAAACCAAAAGAAAATCAATCATTTTATGGAACAAAACGGATTGGTATATGTATCGTGTGATTTCGGGATAGTGCAGTTTAATCTGAATACTTCGCAATTTGGTGACACTTATTTTATAGGTGATAATGGTGCTGAAATTCGTGTAAAACAAACGACTCTTTTTAACGGATTTATTTTTGCCGCAACGTCAAACGGAATCAGAAGAGCAAATAGTACCAATGCTAATTTAGTCGATTTTAGTCAGTGGACTTTAGTTAGTGCAGGAGATTGGTCCAGTATTCAGGCTTTGGATACAGAGCTTTTGGCTATTAATGCTTCTGGAAATATTCATCGTTATAATTCAAATACATTTTTTGGATTTTTGCAGCTTTCGCAACCTTCGGTAGATATGAGAGCTCGAAATGGCAGCCTGTTTGTAACGACGCCAAATGCGGTTTATGTTTATAATAATCAGATGGTGCTTACCCGTCAGATTTCAAATACTCAGATTTTAGATAACGCTCTAGCACTAACCTGTGCAAGCGCAGTCGGAGATGTGCTTTATATCGGAACAAAAGAAAAAGGTCTTTTCTCTTCGACGCTTTCCGGAGGATCAGGATTTCAAAACAATACACCAAACGGACCTTTAAGAAATAATGTTTTTGCCCTGCAGTCAACCACAACTTCCTTATGGACAGTTTATGGAGATTATTCAGGAGCCTATAATCCTTATCCAAAAGACAGTTATGGAGTAAGTAAGTTTAGTTCGGCAGGATGGCTGAATATTCCCTATGAAGAAGTTCTGGGAGCGAAATCATTAGTTAGAATTGCTGTGGATCCAAAAAACGAGAAGAACGTTTACATAGGATCTTATGATGCGGGATTGTTGAAAATAGAAAGTGAGGTGCCGACTAATTTGTACAGCACTTCTAATAGTTCTTTGAGTGCTGTTCCCGGTACAAGAGATGTTTGGGTAAATGGGACAGTATTTGATAATGCCGGAAATTTATGGATGAACAATAGTTTGACAGATAACGGAATAAAAGTACTTAAGCCTAATGGTGATTGGGAAGCTTTTGCAACTAAAGGAATAATAAGCGATGTTTCAAAATGTCCTTTTGGAAGAATGTCTATTGATAAAAACGGTACCAAATGGATGGCGACCTACAATAACGGAATTGTTGGCTTTAACGAAAAAGGAACATTATTCAAGAAAATAACAACAGGAGAAACCACAGGGAATTTACCCATTTCAGATGCACGCGTAGCAACTCCGGATAATAATAATCAACTTTGGATAGGAACCACAAAAGGATTGCGGGTATTGTCTAGTGTAAATAGCTTTTTAACAGATAGTCAGTTAAATACAAGATCAATTATTATTGTTGAAGACGATTTAGCACAGGAGTTATTGTACGAGCAATTTATTACTGATATTGTAGTAGACGGATCAAACAATAAATGGATTGGTACTGCGGATTCCGGAGTATTTTTGCTTTCTCCAAACGGACAGGAAACCAAATATCATTTCACCATAAATAATTCGCCTTTGCCAAGTAACGTAATTAATGATATTGATATAAATAGTGCAACCGGAGAAGTTTTTATTGCAACTGACAAAGGACTAGTTTCTTTTAAAGGAACATCAACTGCTGCAAATGAAAATTTAAACAACGTATATGTATATCCAAATCCAGTTCGTCCGCAATTTTCAGGAACTGTAAAAATTGCCGGTTTACTTGATAAAGCAAATGTAAAAATTGCAGATATTGAAGGAAATCTTGTTTTCGAAGCTATTTCGGAAGGAGGAACATTAGAGTGGGATACAACTGCATTCGGTCGCTATAAGGTAGCTTCTGGAGTTTATATGATTTTTATATCTGCTCAGGATGGTGGTGAAACCAAAGTCAAAAAAGTAATGATTATTAGATAATTTTTACTCAGGCTAACCATGTATACTAAAAACTGTTTTGATTTTTTGAGATTCTTTTTTGCGGCAAATGTTGTGTTGTCACATCTTGGCGAGCTTTCTCAAAATGAAAACTTATCTTTTTTGTCACATTTCTTCAGTGCCATAATAGGCGTTAAAGGATTCTTTGTGATAAGCGGTTTTCTAGTTGCCAAAAGTTACGTCAATACAGCCTCTTTAAAACACTATTTCGTAAAAAGAGCCAAAAGAATTTTGCCCGCCTATGTTGTTGTAATTGTACTCTCAATAATTGTTTTGGCGTTCTTTAGTCGTTATAGTATTGCTCAATATTTTTCAGATAGCGGAGTATATCAATATTTAGGATGGAATCTGATTTTTTTAAATTTTATGCACCCTTGCTTACCGGGACTTTTCGAGAGTAATTTTGTTTGCTCAGTAAACGGAGCATTGTGGACTTTAAAAATTGAAGAAGGTTTTTATATTGTTTTGCCGCTTATTTTTTATTGCATTAAAAAATCAAAGAAAGCTTTTTTAGTGTTGGTAAGTCTTTATGTCTTGTCGATTTTGTATTGGCTTTTAATGGATTTTTATTTGAATAAACCTTTACTGGCAAAACAGCTTCCAGGCTATTTGTGTTATTTCGTAACCGGAATAATGCTTTTTTTGAACTTTAGTTTTATGATGAAGAACAGGATATCGTTAGCAATAATAGCTATAGTTGTGTTACTATTGTTTCATTATTCGAATATGACTATCGGAATGTTGTATCCTGCTGCGTTTGGAATTTTAGTAATTATTGCTGCTTACAGTTTTTCGTTTTTTAATAATTTTGGAAAATATGGTGATTTCACGTATGGCATTTATATCTATCATTTTCCAATAATTCAGCTTTTGAGACACTACAATTGGTTCGAAAAATACAATCCTTTTGCCGTTTCATTTGGAGCGATTTTACTCACCTTATTTTTTGCCGTCCTTTCCTGGTTTGTTGTAGAAAAAAGATTTTTAGATCGATTTAAAAATAATAGTTTAAAGCAAGTTGAGCCAATATGTTAGTAAAAACCAAAGCAATTGTTATTTCGTCCCTGAAGTTTCAGGAGAAAAGTTTGATTGTAAAATGTTTTACACTTTCAAACGGTCTTAAGTCTTACTTCGTTCGTGATGCGTTTTCGACTCGTAAAACCAGTCAGAAAATTGCTTATTTTCAGCCTTTGTCTATTCTTGAAATAGAAGCCGTTCACAAAAACAAAGGAACTTTAGAGAATTTTAAAGAAATAAAAACCGCTGTTCCTTTTCAGAGCATTCACACTGATATTGTAAAAAGTACCATGGTCATGTTTTTGTCTGAAATGCTTCATTATTCTATTCAGGAAGAAGAAAAAAACGAATCGCTTTTTATGTTTTTAGAAACGGCACTAACATGGTTGGATCACCATGATGATATTTCTAATTTCCATTTGATTTTACTTTTAGAAACGACGAAGTATTTAGGTTTTTATCCGGATATTTCAGATGTTGATTTACCTTATTTTGAAATGATTGAAGGTATTTTTACTCCCTTTCATGGATCGACCGCGCTTACAGATCATGAAACAACATTGTTTAAAAAGTTAATTGATTTAAAGTTTGACAACAGTCAAAAAGTATTTCACGTTATCGAAAGACAAATATTGCTTAAAGTTTTGATTGACTATTATAGTTTTCATCTGGATGGATTTAAAAAGCCTAAATCGCTTGATGTTTTGAAAGAGATATTTTCTTAAAAATGAAATAGTAAATGTTATATATTTGGTGAGCCAAAAACGCCTTTTATATGAAAAGAATAATTACTCTTTTTTCCCTTTTTTTAGTTCAAATTGTATTTTCCCAATCGGTTGATTTAGATCCGTATCATTTTAATTTGTCTTATGTCAGATTGCCTTTTAGCCCGGTTTTAGAGAAGCAAAACAGAACTTTTTCGGTAAAAATTAAAGCAGATGGTATTCCCACTTTTAATAAAGAAGAAGGTTATATTTCAGATGATATAATTATAGACGGTTTTAAAAATGTTCCTGAAAACGGATATTTCTCTATTTCAGTTTCTTTGTATGAACCCTCTATTGCTTCGAGCGAAATAAAAAGAATCGTAAGGAAGGAAAAAGATGTATATGGTGTCGAGCAGACAATAATAACTTATAAAGCTATCGTTAACTGTAAAGAAAGAGGTAGTTATAAATTGGACTGTGCTGGTGATCCTTCTTTTAACCGATTGTTTAGTTTAGATCGTGAGTATACGCTGGAAAGAGATTGTAATAATCCTGATGAAGGTAAGGCATTTGTGGTCGCTGTACTAAAAACGATTGGAAATGATTTTCTAGAGTCGGTAGCTTCCAATATGACTGAAAAACTGAGTGGTAGTTATGGTTTTGTAATTCAGCAAACTACAGATTTTTTGTGGATTTTAGATTCTAAAAAACATTCGGAATTTGATAATAGTAAAAAGGCTTTGACTGATATTCGTGCCGCCTTCAATAAAATGCGTTACAATCAGGAAATTACACCAGTAAAGGTAGAATTAGACAAAACGATTCAATATCTCAAAGCCATTGACACGAGATTTACTGCTGAAGATAGAAAGGATAAAAAGTTGCGTTACAGTGCCTATTATAATTTAGCAACGATTTATTATTATTTAGACATGCCTGATGAGTCTGATATTTGGTGTAATAAATTAATAGCAAATAAATATGATGCGTCAGATGGTGAAGGAATGAAAGCCAGAAATGAAACATTACGAAAACGTTTTGCAATTAATAAAATTACTAGCACACATCTCGATGTTGAGCCCAGAACAAATGGAATTGCTGATAATAGTAATGATGATAAAGCGGTAGGAGCAAATCATTCTTTTAAAGAGGATAAAGAATATGGTTTAGTAAAGCTTGTTCTAAAAACGAATGATACTATTTCGGCTTATACTAAATTAAGTAAGCTATTACATTTAGATCAAATTATAAAGGTTAGTATTCCGGATCAAAACGGGCTTCATGTTGCTTTTAAAACATTCAATGCAAGTGATGTTTCAAGTGTAATTGTTGGAGAATACGATTTTTACAGTACCGTTTCTTTCAAAGCGGCAACACAGGTTTCCGGAGGAGGACAACCTGTAGCGAGGTTTGTGAGAGATGTTTTAAACGGAAAAAATATTTCTTTGTATGAATGCTTTAACGGAGAAATTATTATAAAAAAACAAGGTGATCAACACGGAGCTTCAACCAGTTCTGTAGGCTGGCAAATGAATACGAGAACTAAGTTTATAGAATTAGCCAGATCATGTCCAAAATTAGCTGCAAGAGCCAATAAAAATGAATTTGGAAATGATTTAAATTCGTTACGTGTTTTTGTAGAAGCGCTGGATATGTGTAAATGATAAAATAGAAATACTTAGAAAAGCCTAGTCACCGACTGTTGTTTTTTAGTTATCGCAAAGTTAAGTTTTGGTCTGAAAATTTGATGAAGCCTGACTTTTTTTGCATAATCTATTATAAATTTACCGTCTTGACGCTTTTTTTGTTCATCTTTTCTCTATTTCCCTCAAAATTCCTTACTTTCGCACCTCGTTTAAGAAAAGGATAAAATGAGCACAAAATTTACTGAATACAAAGGACTTGACTTGCCAACAGTAGCGTCAGAAGTTCTTGATTTTTGGAAGAAAGAAAATATATTTGAAAAGAGTGTAACTACTCGCGAAGGTGCTGAGCCTTACGTATTTTTTGAAGGTCCGCCTTCAGCAAACGGATTACCGGGAATTCATCACGTTATGGCACGTGCCATCAAAGATATTTTTTGTCGTTATAAAACTCAAAAAGGTTTTCAGGTAAAAAGAAAAGCCGGATGGGATACGCACGGATTACCTGTAGAATTAGGTACCGAGAAAGAACTTGGAATTACAAAAGAAGATATTGGTAAAACGATTTCTATAGAAGAATATAACGAAGCGTGTAAAAAAACCGTAATGCGTTATACTGACGTATGGAATGACCTTACCGAAAAAATGGGATATTGGGTGGATATGGAAGATCCGTATGTGACTTATAAACCAAAATATATGGAGACTGTTTGGTGGCTTTTGAAACAAATCTATGATAAAGGTTTGTTGTACAAAGGATACACAATTCAGCCTTATTCTCCAAAAGCCGGAACAGGATTGTCTTCTCATGAAGTAAATCAGCCTGGTGCTTATCGTGATGTTACAGATACTACAATTGTAGCACAGTTTAAAACACTTCCAGAAACATTACCTTCATTTTTGCAAGGTTTTGGAGATATCCACATTATTGCATGGACAACAACACCTTGGACATTGCCGTCAAATACCGCTTTAACAGTCGGACCTAAAATTGATTATGTTTTAGTAAAAACATTCAATCAATATACTTTTGAGCCTGTAAATGTAGTTTTGGCTAAAAATTTAGTTGGAAAACAATTTGGAAAAGGATTTTTTGCAAGTGAAGATGATGCAGATTTTGAAAAAGTAAAAAATGGAGACAAACAACTTCCATACAAAATTTTAGCAGAAGCAAAAGGTATTGATTTAGTTGGTATTCGTTACGAACAATTATTGCCTTATGTATTGCCATATCAAAATGCTGAAAATGCATTTAGAGTAATTGCAGGTGATTTTGTTACTACAGAAGATGGGACAGGAATTGTACATACAGCTCCAACATTTGGTGCAGAGGATGCTAAGGCAGCAAAAGAAGCTAAGCCTGAAGTTCCGCCAATGTTAGTTTTAGATGAAAACGGAACAGCAGTTCCTTTAGTCGATTTGCAAGGAAAGTTTACTTCACATTTGGGGGAACTTGCCGGTAAATATGTTAAAAACGAATATTATGAGGCGGGACAAGCTCCAGAACGTTCTGTAGATGTTGAAATCGCAATTCGTTTAAAAGAAGAAAATAAAGCCTTTAAGGTTGAAAAATACGTACATAGTTATCCACATAGCTGGAGAACTGATGAGCCGTTGTTATATTATCCACTAGATTCATGGTTCATAAAAGTAACCGATGTAAAAGATAGAATGTTCGACCTGAACGAAACTATCAACTGGAAGCCTAAATCTACTGGTGAAGGACGTTTTGGAAATTGGTTGAAAAATGCCAACGACTGGAATTTATCTCGTTCTAGATATTGGGGAATTCCATTGCCAATTTGGAGAACTGAAGACAAAAAAGAAGAAGTTCTGATTGGTTCTGTTGAAGAATTGTACAATGCGATTGAGAAATCTATCGAAGCAGGTTTTCAGAAAGAAAATCCGTTTAAAGGTTTCGAAATCGGAAACATGTCAGAGGCTAATTACGATCTAATCGATTTGCATAAAAATGTTGTCGATGAAATTATTTTAGTTTCGGCTTCCGGACAACCAATGAAGCGCGAAAGTGACTTAATTGATGTTTGGTTCGATTCTGGAGCTATGCCTTATGCACAATGGCATTACCCTTTTGAGAATAAAGATAAAATTGACGAGAATAAAGACTTTCCTGCGAATTTCATTGCAGAAGGTGTCGATCAAACTCGTGGATGGTTTTATACGTTACATGCGATCGGAACATTAGTTTTTGATAAAGTAGCTTATAAAAATGTAGTTTCGAATGGTTTAGTTTTGGATAAAAACGGGCAAAAAATGTCGAAACGTTTAGGAAATGCAACAGATCCTTTTGAAACCATTAAAGAATATGGTCCTGATGCTACACGTTGGTACATGATTTCAAATGCAAACCCTTGGGATAACCTTAAGTTTGATATTGAAGGAATTGCTGAGGTTCGCAGAAAATTCTTCGGAACTTTATACAACACTTATTCATTCTTTTCGTTATATGCCAATATAGATGGATTCAAGTATGAAGAAGCAGAAATTCCGTTAAACGAAAGACCTGAAATCGATCAATGGATTATATCTGAATTGCACACCTTAATAAAATTTGTTGATGAATGTTATGAGGATTATGAGCCTACAAAAGCGGCAAGAGCTATTTCTGATTTCGTTCAGGAAAACCTTAGTAACTGGTATGTTCGTTTATGCCGTCGTCGTTTCTGGAAAGGTGAATATGCTCATGATAAAATAGCAGCATATCAAACGCTTTATACTTGCTTGTTGACAATAAGTAAATTAAGCGCTCCGATCGCTCCTTTTTTCATGGATAAATTATATAGAGATTTAACGATTTCTACAGAATCTGAGAAATTTGCCAGTGTTCACTTGGCTGAGTTTCCAAAATTTGTCGAAAACTTTGTTAATAAAACGTTGGAAAGCAAAATGCAAAAGGCGCAGACGATCTCATCTTTGGTTTTATCGCTACGTAAAAAAGAGATGATAAAAGTACGTCAGCCTTTGCAAAAGGTAATGATTCCGGTACTTGACGATAATCAGCGTGCTGAAATCGAAGCTATTTCCGAGCTTGTAAAAGCAGAGGTAAACGTTAAGGAAATCACCCTTTTAGACGATGCTTCAGGTATTTTAGTAAAACAAATCAAACCTAATTTTAAAACTTTAGGGCCACGATTTGGAAAAGATATGGGATTGATTTCTAAGGAGATACAAGGTTTTTCGTCTGAGCAGATTAACAAATTAGATAAGGAAGGAAGCTTAAGTATTGTTATTGCTGGAAATAGTGTAACTTTATCATTAGAAGACGTCGAAATAACATCTCAGGACATCGAAGGCTGGTTGGTTGCAAATTCAAACGGAATTACAGTTGCGCTTGACATCACCATAACAGACGAATTAAAAAATGAAGGTATTGCCAGAGAGTTAGTAAACAGAATTCAAAACATCCGTAAAGATTCTGGTTTTGAGGTTACGGATAAGATTAAAGTGCAATTAAAAAGAAGTGGCCTTTTAGAAGAAGCTATTCTTAAAAACGAAGACTACATTAAGTCTGAAACATTAACAGATGATTTGGTTTTTGTTGACCATTTAGACAATGGCACAGAAATTGAATTTGATGATATTAAAACAATGATATTAATTTCAAAATAGTTTGACATGATAGATGAAATTACAAGATACTCTGATTCTGATTTAGCAGAGTTTAAAGAAATAATCCAAGTAAAAATACAAAAAGCACAAGCCGATCTGGATTTAATAAAAAGTGCTTATATGAATGATTTGAATAATGGAACTGATGATACATCGCCTACATTCAAAGCTTTTGAAGAAGGAAGCGAAACAATGTCTAAAGAAGCAAACTCACAGTTAGCTATCAGACAGGAAAAGTTTATTCGCGATCTGAAAAATGCATTATTCCGTGTAGAAAATAAAACGTACGGTATTTGTAAAGTAACAGGTAAATTAATTGGCAAAGAAAGGCTTAAAATTGTACCTCACGCAACTATGAGTATCGAAGCTAAAAATCTTCAACGATAACATATTAAAAACGCTCCATTTGGAGCGTTTTTTTGTTTTAGTAAAGACCTGCGATGGCTTTTGGAAATAACTTTTTTAGATTGTAATAAAAGATCTAATGTTTGTTTTTGGTAAAAATTAATTAGAACCGTCCTGCATAAGTGCAGTTCTGATTAACTTAAACTGGTTTACGATAGACTTTTTTCCAATTCTGCTTTGTGTTTTCTTAATACGGCTCTCGTCATCCCTAAATTTGCTTTGCTGGAATCAGCCGCAAGATAGATCATGAATTTTTTGTTAGGTGAAATGTCAATAATGTGAATTTGATTTGTTAGGGTAATCAAAATGTCTTCGATGTCCTGATTTAAATTCAAAGCATTTACAGCATTAATTTTTGCTTTTACAACCTCTAAGTTGTAAGCAGCAGCAAGTTCCGGGTCAAACGACGGGACTACTGTTACATTCCCATAGCTCAATCCTGATTGGATTTCGATTACAGCAACAGCAATAAAGCCGTTTACGTTTGTTTTGATTTCATTCAAAAACACGTTTAAAAAGTCGTTACTCATAATTAGATAGATTTGTGATTAATTAGGTGGGTATTTTATTTTAATATGGAATTTTTACTTAATTCTGCTGCAAGTTCATCTGTTGTACGCATTAACAAGCCAAGATTACTGCCGTCTCTTGTGAAAGCAACCACAAAGTTAGACGCATTTATTTTGTTTCCAATCACAACCCCTTCAGAGGTTTTTAGGAATAATTGCTTTAAGGAACCTTTCTCAATGTCTGCAAGAAATTTTTCGCTCATAGATAAAATTGCAGCAGTCATGGCAGCAACACTGTCTCCATAATCGAGATGCAAGGAAGTGATTAGTTTACCTTTTCCATTCAAGACTAAAGCAGCAGAAGATTTTGTATTCAGCAAAAAGTCATTTAGGGTAGAGTTGATTTCATTCATTTTGGGAGTGTTTGAGGAGTTGTTAAAAATAGGCACTATTACTACTATATTCCAGCTAACGCATTTGTTTTGTTGAAACTAGTGTTAATTTTCCTAACAAATATAAATTAAATTATGTATCATTGTAACACCGAACCGTTAAATAATTTTATTTTTTACTGTAAAAAACTTACATTATGGCTAAAGTATTGAAAATCAAGGATGTTAACTCTGACGTTGAAAAAAGGATGAAGGAATTCGAGAAGATTCGAGTAAACTTAAAAACGCAAATTGCGAAAGATTCCGGTGTGCAAAAAGATAGTAAAGGCTTGCTAAAGTCGATATCAGCTTTCTTTACAGATAGTCCAAAAAATGATATTAAAGCAAACGAAAAAAAATAAATTTCATTTCTTTTGCTTAGAATGAAGTAATGTGAATACAATGTAAAGCAATAAAAATGCCCTTAATAGTGTTAGCAATTAAGGGCATTTTTTATTTGATTAGTGAGATCTCCAGTTCCCGGAAATTATGATTACTTTTTATAATACAACTTCTGATCAATAATTCTGTTGTAATAATCTTCAATAAAAGCTTTACAGTTCAATTCGATTTCCTGCATTTCAGCATTTCGATTAGCAATTAAATTATGTTTCAAGTCCTTATCATTTTTGTCATAAAAACCGATTGCATTTTTCCCGTCAAAAGTACAGATGTAATTTCCTTTTGAAAATTGATAAATAGTTCCAGTAGAATTAATGACAAACGGTTTGGTAGTCTTGTCAAATAAACTTCTTCCCCAGCTTCTAAAAGGTTTTTGATATCCAATCATGTCTAAAATGGTTGGGTAGATATCGATTTGCTGAGCCAAATCATCGCTAACGCCTACATATTCGCTATTGGGTTTGTATATGATGATAGGAACAGCATAATGATTTATAGCCTTTTGATACTCATCATAGTAAATCTGATTGCAGTGATCTGCAACTAGTACAAAAATGGTATTAGCAAACCAAGGTTTCTTTTTGGCTTCGTTAAAAAATCTTTTCAAAGAATAATCAGTGTATTCTGCACATTTGTGCATAGGAACACCACCTTCATGAAATTTGTTTTTATATTCTTTAGGAATAATGTATGGTTCGTGTGACGATACTGTAAATACGCTTGCAAAAAATGGTGTTTTCTTTTTGTCCAGCGTTTTTTCCATGAATTGTAAAAAAGGCTCGTCCCATATTCCCCAAAAACCATCAAATTGAGAGTCATCATTAAACTCAGTTCTTCCATAATAATTATCGATTCCTAAGATATTAGAAAATCCCAAAAATCCCATTGAACCATTTGCGGCTCCGTGAAAAAAGGAAGTATTGTAGCCTTCGCCTTCTAAAGTAGAAACCAATGATTCTATTTTTTGTTTAGGATATGGAGATGATGTAAAGGCATCTTTAAAAGATGGAATTCCGGCAAGAACAGATGACATACCGTGAATAGATTGACGTCCGTTGGCGTATGCATTTCTAAAAATCATACTGTGTTGTGAGAGAGAATCTAAAAATGGAGCGTGACTTTTGTAATTAGGTATTTTGGCATCTTTGTTAAAGGCTCCAATGTATTCTCTTCCGTAGCTTTCAAGTATAAAAACAACAACATTTGGTTTTGTTTGTGGATTATTTTTATATTGCTTTATAGGTTGCACCTTTTCGAGAATTACCTGTTCATTAACATCTTTGTAGGTTAATTTCTGGAAACTATTGGTAAACATAGTTCTAATAATCGCAAATGGCGTATTTAGTACAATGTCAGAATGAGCAATTTTCTTTACATGACGACTTGCATCTAGTAAATTGATGGGTCTGGTTGATTTTTTGAAATCCCCGCCTCTTATTCCTCCAATGGTAAACAAAACAGTAAGCAGAAAAGTAATTACTGAAAATCCGAAGTAATATAGTTTATTCGAAGGAACAACAACTTTAGGAACAACTCTTTTATAAAGGTAAATCCAAAATGCTGAAAATAATATAAATAAGGCAAATATGTACCAGTAATCTACCAGAAAACTAAAAAACAATGTTGTTTTGTTGGTTTCATGCTTTAAGACGTTCATTACCACAACAGTTGTTCTGGCAAAAGTATATTTGTAATAAATGAAATCTATGAAATTGGTAAAATAAGCAATTAGGTTGGTACTGAAATATAGATAAAAAAGAAACTTTTGATATCCCGGACTTGTGTTTTTATAGAATGGAAGTGCAGAGAATACAATAAAAAGCAAGTTAATGTACAGAATTGCTGTTGTGTCAAATGTTACTCCATAATAGCAAAGAGAGAGAAGATCTGAAATTGAATCTACTCTTAAAATACTTTTGTTAAAAACATAAAATAAAATTCTGGCGAAGAAATAAAAAGCATAAGCTAAAAAAAGCCTGTAAAACAATATCTTAAATTCGTTTAATCGAAAGTGTTTAAAAATTGCTGTTTTTTTGTTTAATGATTTATCGGACTGCATATAGCTGAAAAGTTATTTAGAAATGGGATGTTTTTTTGATTGAAGGGATTTAAGCGATTGCTAAAATGATTGATATCAAATCAGTTTTAAAATAAGATATTGTGTTTGATATTTTTGCTACAAATATAAATTAAATTATGTATTGTTATAAGGCATAAACTTTAAATAATTTTATTACGAAAGATTTAACGCTAGTTATAAAGCTTATTTTTTGATTAAATTACTACTTTTGCGCATCAAAAATTTATAAAATGTCATTACGAAAAGCGTATCTCCTTATATTTTTAGTTTTAATTGTGGATCAGATTTCTAAAATCTATGTAAAAACCAACTTTGCCTTAGGTGAAGAAGTATTGGTTTTTGACTGGTTTAGAATTCATTTTATAGAAAACGAAGGAATGGCGTGGGGTACCAAAATCCCGGGACAGTATGGTAAATTAATTTTAACCGTCTTTAGAATTTTTGCAGTCTTCGGAATTGCATATTGGTTAGCAGATGCTGTTAAGAAACGCCAATCATCTTATTTAATAGTAGCTGTAGCCTTGATTTTAGCTGGTGCGGCAGGAAACATTATTGATTCTGTTTTCTACGGAGTTGTTTTTGATGACAGCTCAAATAATTTAGCAACATTATTTTCTCCTGAACCTTACGGAACCTGGTTTCATGGTTTGGTAGTTGATATGTTTTATTTTCCTATCTGGGAAGGTAATTTACCAGAGTGGTTGCCTTTCTTTGGAGGTAAGCATTTTATGTTTTTTAATGCTATTTTCAATGTAGCTGATATGGCAATTTCTACTGGAGTAGGTATTTTGCTAGTCTTTAATAAAAGAATATTTCCTAAACATTAATTTTATCTACTTGTTTAAAAAGTATACAAACGATGAATCTCATTTTGTAATCAGGCTAATTGTTTTTTTAGTTCTGATAGTGTTTTCGGTTATACTTCCTTTGTTTTTTATCAATTCAAATGGAAGATCTTGCTTAGGGCCTCCACAGCTTTTGTTTTTTGCTTTTTTGGGTTTACCGTCAATCATTTTATTGTACAGTTTTGATATTTTGATTTTATTAGTATTGAGATCTTTTAAGTGGGAAAAGTTTGTGATTAACCTGGGCTTTATCTTAAGTGGTTTTTTACTTCTCTTTCTTTTATCTCGTTAAAAGTAAATTTGTTTTTATTGGTGGATACTGATTTTTTGACTGTCGAATAATCCGATGCCATTTTAAAGTGCTATTTTTACATATTAAAACGACACGTATGCAAAGTCCATCTTTTTCTATTTACGATGCATCAGCAGGTTCAGGAAAGACGTATACTTTGGTAAAAGAGTATTTGAAAATAATTCTTTCGTCTCCTAAAAATGATGCTTATCGTAATATTCTGGCGATAACTTTTACCAACAAGGCAGTTCACGAAATGAAAAGTCGTATTGTGGGAAGTTTATCTGAATTTGCAAAAGAAGAACCTTCTCCCAAAGCACTTGATCTGATGGAAGATTTGTCGAGAGCAACAGGACTTTCCATAATTAAGATTAAAATAAAATCACAAAGTATTATCAAGCATCTTATTCATAATTATGCTGCTTTTGATATTTCTACAATTGATAAATTTACGCACAAAGTAATTCGTGCTTTTGCTCACGATTTAAATTTACCAATGACTTTTGAGGTAACATTAGATACCGAAAATTTGTTGGTAGAAGCAGTAGATGCTATTATTGCGCAGGCAGGACAAGATGAAACCCTTACTAAGCTGTTGATTGATTTTACAATGGAAAAAACTGACGATGATAAGAGTTGGGATGTTTCGCGTGAAATTATGGAAACAGGAAGGTTGGTTTTGAATGAAAATAACCGAAATGAAATTTTACATTTTCAGGACACTACAATCGAAGAGTTTGTTGTCATAAAAAAGAAGATGGCGGTTTTGTGTTCTGATTTAGAAAAAGAAAACGCAGAATTAGCATCGGAGTGTATTGCTTTAATTGATGCAAACGGAATAGATGCAAAGTCTTTTTCGAGAGGAACTTTTCCTAATCATTTAGAAAGTATTCGTGATGGAAAATTCAATCCCCGCAATAAGACTTTTCACGAATTTGAAGATATTGCGATTAACAAAACCGCAAAAGATAAAGCACTCATAGAAAATCTCATTCCTCAGTTTCTTGAAACACTGGCTGGGATTTATAAAAATTTCGAAAAAAGAGATTTTTATAAAGCTTTTCTAAAAAACATAACACCACTTTCATTACTGAACACAGTGAGTAATGAGCTGGCTAAAATTCAGTCAGAACAAAATATTCTGTCCATTTCCG
>Ga0247808_10000554_pt1 | contig 18033 bp, 12 predicted proteins | sample UWRJL089202R1_FD_179914 | JGI IMG/M metagenome (GOLD analysis project Ga0247808, IMG submission 179914) | Plant litter microbial communities from Arlington Agricultural Research Station in Wisconsin, United States - UWRJ-L089-202R-1 | ecosystem: Environmental > Terrestrial > Plant litter >... | reverse complement strand
AATCGAAATCCGAATCCAAAATCTCCTGTGTAGAATGTCCATTGTAAATTCTTACCAGAAGCGAAACGATTCCTTTCGGCAGAATCCCGTCAGAATCCGCATTGAAGAATAATTTCCCATCTTTATGTTCTGCATCTATCCAAACTTTGGACTGGCAGCCACGGATGAGATTGTCATTTGTTTTTTTATCTTCAGGAAGTCCTTTCAGTTCCTTTCCTAAGTCTATGATATATTCGTATTTCTGTTCCCAATCTTCCAGAAAGGAGAATTCTTCTACAAGTTCTTGTTGATTTTCTTTGATTGTCATTCAGAATTTTATTTGATTTAATGAATCAATTACTTTACCAATTGTGCAATTTGAACGATAACGTTAACTGCAGCAATCATGCTCTCCAAAGGTACGAATTCGTAAGGACCATGGAAATTATGTCCTCCAGCGAATATATTTGGACAAGGCAATCCCATGTAAGATAATTGCGCACCATCAGTTCCTCCCCGTATAGCTTTGATCTTAGGTTCAACACCTGCATTTTTTAATGCTTGTTCAGCAATATCAATGATGTGCATTTTGCCTTCGAATTGTTTTTTCATATTAAGATATTGCGGCTTGATTTCTATCTCAGCCGTTTTCTCTCCATATTTTTGGTTGATTGCCTGTACTTTTTCAGTGATTAATTTTTTTCTTTCTTCGAATTTCTGATCGTCGTGGTCTCTGATAATGTATTGAAGTTTAGCTTCGGAAACATCACCTTCAAAATCTGTCAGATGGAAAAATCCTTCGAAACCTTTTGTGGTAGCAGGTGTTTCATTTTCTGGTAATGAACTGATAAACTCTGAAGCCACCAATCCTGCATTCAGCATTTTACCGAATGAATAACCTGGATGAACAGATAATCCGTGGATTTTTACAACTGCCCCTGCGGCGTTGAAGTTTTCATATTCTAACTCCCCTATTTCGCCGCCATCCATTGTGTAAGCCCATTCAGCGCCGAACTTTTCAACATCGAAATGATGAGCGCCTCTTCCAATCTCCTCATCCGGATTAAATCCTATAGAAATTCGTCCGTGTTTAATTTGAGGATTTGCTAAAAGAAATTCTGCAGCGGTTACAATTTCTGCAACACCAGCTTTGTCATCCGCACTTAGCAAAGTGGTTCCGTCTGTTGTGATGATGGTTTGTCCGATATATTTTTTTAAAGCTTCAAATTTGGTTGAAGACAAAGTAAATCCTGTTTCTTTATTCAGCAACAAATCTTCGCCGTCATAATTTTCCCAGATCTGTGGATTCACATTCTCTCCATTAAAATCGGGAGAAGAGTCGTAATGGGCAATGAATCCAACTTGTGGAACAGTTTCCTCAATATTGGAAGGAATGAATCCAAAAACATAGCCTTTGTCATCGATACTGACGTCTTCCAAACCGAGTTCCTGCAATTCTTTGTGAAGGTAATTCGCAATGTCCCACTGTCTTTCCGTAGAAGGTGTGGTCTCACTTTCTGCATCGCTGGTAGAGAATATCTTGATGTATGTGATGAATCTGTTCAGGAGTTTTTCTTTCCAAACGCCGTCTAATTGGATGTTTTCCATATAATTTGCTATATCTCCGCAAAGTTATATATTTATGGAGTGAACAACAAACAATTCGTGACAGAGTTGAAAGATGAATAGAATAGAAAACTTCTAAGTTCATTGAAAATTTGTTATTCCCTGTAATTGCAGCCCGACTTGAGCGGAAATCCTTTTTTGCGTGGTCCAAAAGTTCTATTGAAATGGAAATTTTCTGCAAAAAAGATTGACTTCGTCGAACCACTCCGTTAGGTTTGGGAGCGGAAGGCGGAAAAGCTGCCATAAAAAAACAATAAATAGCTTTCGACGAAGTCAAATAGCTGCCCAAATTAAATTTAAAAATAGACAAATGTTCTTAACCGAATGTCCAAGAGACGCGATGCAAGGCTGGGGCGAAATGATCCCGACACAAACGAAAATAGATTACATCAACCGGCTGATGGAAGTCGGTTTTGATGTGCTGGATTGCGGCAGCTTCGTAAACCCGAAAACGATGCCTCAAATGGCGGATTCCGGAACTGTGCTGGACGAAATTGATAAATCTCTTTCCAATACGAAACTATCCGTAATTGTGGCCAATCTTAAAGGTGCAGAAAAGGCATTAAGTCATGAGCAGGTTGATATTTTGGGATTCCCGTTTTCTATTTCAGAAACATTTCAACATCGGAATACTAATAAAAGTCGAGAAGAAGCTTTTTCTGAAGTTGTACAAATTCTGGAATTAGCAAAATCTGAAAGCCGACAACTGAATCTTTATTTTTCTATGGCATTCGGGAATCCTTATGGCGAAAGCTGGAAATGGGAAGATGTGGATTTTTGGGCGAAACGTTTTGAAGAAATCGGCATTAAAGATATTTTACTTTCTGACACAACAGGCGTTGGAAATGTGGAGAAAATTTCGCTTTTGTTTAATAAAATTCCTTCAAAATATCCTGAGATTAATTTCGGAGCCCATTTCCATAATCGGTATGAAGATTCTTATATCAAACTGAAAGCGGCTTATAACGAAGGCTGCAGAAGATTTGACAGTGCAATAAAAGGAATTGGCGGTTGTCCGATGGCAAAAGATGATCTTGTTGGGAATATGCCGACTGAGAAAGTCTTTACTTTTATGTCATCAGAAAAATTGGATATCAGACAGAATCTTCTTCATTTCGAAAGTGCTTATAATATGGCAAAAGATATTTTTCATTTTTAAATTGACGAACAAAATATAAATTTTATCATACTTCGATAATTATTAATCTGTAAAATTTTAAATTCCGGAAAATTGGTGTAAATTTATTACAGAAAAAACAATTAAAAAACTATCGTTATGACTTCAAAAACAACTTATTTAGGCGACTCAAAAATTGAATCTGTACACGAAGCTTCTGGCGAAGTTTTCTCAACTTATGTTCCTTCTAACGACTTCACTGTAAGAGAACATTTTTCTCCAACAGATATTTTTGCAACGGCATTGGCAGAAAGTGCATTTGCATCCCTCGTAGTTTTGGGGAAAGACAGACACGTTGATATCACAGGAGCGACTTGCGAACTTAAAAAAACAATGTATTTTGAACCAAGAAGAATTGGTGAGATTTTCGCAGTATTCAAATTTCCAAAATCTTATACAGCAGAAGAGCAGGATTTTATCGAGCACACGGTAAAGAATAGCGCAGTTTATCTGAGCTTGCATCCGGACATCAAGAAAATATTACTTTTTGAATATAAAGATTAAAAACAAAATCCCGTAGATCAAATCGGAGCCAAAAGATTAGACAAAATTATTAGAGGAAAGAGTTAGGTACTGTACCGGACTCTTTTTTTAGTTTAATTATATCTGTCGAGATTGTATATTAATACCAAAAAGTTCTTATTTGGAATCAATGCTGCCCGACTTCCTTTATTTTATCTGTAATCATTATTTTAAAATGCGAGCCACCGTTTTATCCAAAGCACCCCCTACTGATCCTATTTTTATTACGAGATAATCAAGAATCTCATCTTTACAAATCTTTAAATTCTAAACCATATTTTGATATTCCCATAAAAAAATACCCCAAAAAAGTTAAACACTTTTTGGGGCAGTTCATTTATTCAAGCATTTGATTTACAACTATTTATTTTCTAATCCTGATGAACTTCTGACAAAACCGGACCAGAAGAAATCAGTTCACGAGCTTCATCATTATCGGCAAATTGCTCAAAATATTTGATGTATTTTTTTGCCAAATCTTTAGCTTTCTTCTCCCAATCAGAATTATTCTCGTAAGTATCTCTGGGATCCAAAATATGTTCGGAAACATTCGGAAGAGAAGTGGGGAATTCCAGATTCATAATTGGAACGTGATCTGTTTCGGCTTTATCAATGCTTCCATCTATGATTGCATCTATGATTGCTCTTGTATCTTTCAACGAAATTCTTTTGCCTGTTCCGTTCCAGCCGGTGTTTACCAAATAAGCTTTTGCATTGTGCTCTTTCATTTTTCCAATCAAAGTTTTGGAATACATCGTTGGATGAAGGGTCAAAAATGCCTCACCAAATGCCGGAGAAAAAGATGGCGTCGGTTCTGTAATTCCGAGTTCTGTTCCTGCTAATTTGGAAGTATATCCGCAAAGGAAATGATATTGTGCCTGGCATTCTGTTAAAATTGAAACCGGCGGTAAAACTCCAAATGCATCAGCAGAAAGATAAATAATCTTACTTGCGTGGCCAGCTTTCGATGGCAATACAATCTTGCTGATGTGATAAATTGGATAGGAAACTCTTGTATTTTCTGTGATAGATCCGTCGGCATAATCTACATTTCCTTGGTCATCTGTTACTACATTTTCCAAAAGCGCATCTCTTCGGATTGCGCCATAAATATCCGGTTCTTTTTCTTTGCTAAGGTCAATCACTTTTGCATAGCATCCACCTTCGTAATTGAAAACGCCGTTGTTGTCCCAGCCGTGTTCATCATCGCCAATCAAATACCGCTTTGGATCTGCGGAAAGTGTCGTTTTTCCTGTTCCGGAAAGTCCGAAGAAAACCGCAACATCGCCTTTCTCACCAACGTTTGCAGAGCAGTGCATCGATGCCATTCCTTTCAGTGGAAGGTAATAATTCATTATGGCGAACATTCCTTTTTTCATTTCACCACCGTACCAGGTTCCACCGATAATTTGCATTTTTTTTGTCAAATCGAACATTACGAAAACTTCGGAGTTCAATCCGTGTTGTTCCCAGTCTGGATTTACAGATTCGGAAGAATTTATCACCACAAAATCTGGCTCACCATAGTTCTGAAGGTCATAATGAGATGGACGGATGAACATATTCATCACAAAATGCGCTTGCCAGGCCACTTTGGTTACGAATCTTACTTTCAGTCTTGTATCTTCGTTTGATCCGCAGTATGTGTCAACCACGTAAATACTTTCGTCGGAAAGATCTTTGGTGACAATGTCTTTCAGTTCATCAAAAACTTCTACAGTTGTCGGTCGGTTGATAGTTCCGTCCCACCAGATCGTATCCTGCGTAACTTTGTCGTTGACAATGTATCTGTCTTTCGGAGATCTGCCTGTGAAAATGCCGGTTTTTACAGCAACTGCTCCGGATTTAGTCAAAACTCCTTTTGCAAAACCGGAGTTTTTAGGATCCATTTCTGCCTGGAAAATTTCTTCGTAAGTTGGATTGTGGAAGATTTCTTTGGGATTGAAAATGCCTTGACGTTCAAGATAAGATTTTAGCTTGTCCATTTTTAATTTTTTTGAAGATTAAAGGTGTTGGGACAAATGTAAAAATATCAGCGAACTATGAAAGTTTTTATTAACTGATTTTCATCAGTTTAAAATTTATTCATAATTAATTAACAATCAGTTAATTAAATCTTGCCAAGAGAATATTTTATCGAAACCTTGAGTTTTAAAATAGGCTTCATAATCTCCAAATTTGGAAGCAAGAACGAAATCTCCGCCCCAAGCACCCAAACTTTTGACAAAGCTGGGACAGTTTTGGAAATATTTTTCTTTTACGGTTTGGATTCCGAGAAAATCAGAAAGTTTTTGCTCGTGAATGGTCATCAATTGCGAAAATTCTTCCAAAGTCTTACTTCTAAGAATCATTTTGGTTAATTCAGAATATTCATTGATTAATTCTGTTGAAGTTGGCTTTAACTTGTAGTGAGAAATTCCCTCACGCGTATCTTGTTTTTGATTGAGGTGAATGAAAATCAACTCATCTTTGCAAATTGGATCAAAAATCACTTTCTCATAAACTCTTTCCGGAAATCTGCTGTAGAGAATTGCAGATTTCTCTTTCGCCACTGCAACGTCGTAGCCACTTCCACCAAGACTTATTTCATTAAGGACAAAAGGATCGATTTCCGCCCATTCGCCGAGATTGCTCATCAAAGTAGAACTGCTTCCCAATCCGAAATCCGATGGAAACTGCAGATTAGTTTTGAGATGATAGGAATGATTAGATTTAAATTTAATTTCAGAAAGTTCCTGAGCATTTTTCAAAACTTTTAGAATGAACTCAGAAGCTTTTTGATTATTGGTCTCAAGAATTGTCCAAGTTTTATAATCAATAACTGTTTCCAGCCACAATTGATTTTGATGATAGGCGTTCCAATAGATCAATGATTTTTCGTCGTTCTCTTCCGTAAAAAAAAACTCTTGTCCCAGCTTTGTGGGAACGGCCAGGACAAGAGCACCATCAACAGCAACATATTCTGAGGTAATCATCAATTTACCGGGAGAAAAAATTCTCTTCATACGTGCTGTTCAATTTTAATTTATGAAGAACTCTAGAAAATTAACGTGTCGCTCCTTCAGAGCTTTTTCTAAAAGGAACCATCATTTTCTACAAACATTCCACTCCTTCGGAGCTTTTAAAAAAAGATGTTCAATCAATTTCTAAAGACATTTTATTCTTAGAAGCTAAAAAATTACATCGCTGAAGCTACGGAAACTTCCGGATTGATTTTCTTAATCAAACCTTGAAGTGTCTTTCCAGGTCCAACTTCGATGAAATTAGTTGCGCCATCTTTAATCATATTCTGCACACTTTGCGTCCATTTTACAGGACCTGTCAATTGTGCAATCAGATTCTTTTTAATTTCTACCGGATCAGAAACTGCAGTTGTGGTAATATTCTGATAAACAGGAATTGTCGCTTTTCTGAAATTTGTTTTCTCAATAGCTGCCGCCAATCTCTCTTGAGCCGGCATCATCAAAGGCGAATGGAAAGCACCGTTTACAGGCAAAATCAAAGCTCTTTTTGCACCAGCCGCTTTCAAAGCTTCGCAGGCTTTTTCCACGGAAGTTGTTTCTCCGGAAATCACCAATTGTCCGGGACAGTTGTAATTCGCAGGAACCACGATTCCTTCAATCTCAGCGCAAATTTCCTCTACTTTAGAGTCTTCCAAACCAAGAATTGCTGCCATAGAACTTGGATTGATGTCGCAAGCCATTTGCATTGCCTTTGCTCTTTCGTAAACCAACTTCAGTCCGTCTTCAAAAGACAAAACGCCATTTGCTACCAAAGCGGAAAATTCTCCTAAAGAATGTCCGGCAACCATTTCTGCGCCCAAACCATTGGCCACTTTAACTGTTGCAACAGAATGTAAAAATATCGCAGGCTGAGTAACGCTGGTTTTTTTGAGGTCTTCATCTGTTCCGCTGAACATTATAGAAACGAGATCAAAACCAAGAATCTCATTGGCAGAATCCATCAAGTCTTTCACATCTTTTCGGGAGTCATACAATTCTTTTCCCATTCCTACATATTGTGAACCCTGACCAGGAAATACAAGTGCTTTCATTTAATTATATCTAAATCTTATTAACTTTTTAAATTATTGCATCAATCTAACTACTCTGTAACCATTGTTGATATATGCACCATTTGGTTTTGCTTTTACAAATTCGAATTTTGTTGCAAGCTGAGTTTGCGATTTATTGATTTGTTTAAAAATTTCTCCTTTTTTGTTTTCTCTTGTCAGCATATCATTCATCACATCGAAACCAATAACAGCGTATTTGGAAGGTGCTTTGCAGTATTTTGCTTTGTAATCTGCGAGAATTTCTTTTTCAAAATCGCCGTCATAATTGATTTTTCTGTCCATCAGATAAACCAGACTTGCTTTGGAAAGATCATCTACATTTTTCTCAAAACTTGCATTGTAAAACATACTGAACGCTTTCACGCCTTCCGTCTGCTTTCCTAAAGCAATAATTTTAGAAGCGAATGCACTTCCGGCAGACTCGTCATCATCAGCCAAAACTGCGATTACAGGAACAGATTGTCCTGTCATCATATTATTTTCCAGCTGAATATCATTGGATGAATTCACGATCACAACGTTTGCTTTTGGTAGAGATTTTTCCAAACCTGTTTTGATCGCGTTAGCGTTTGCTTTGGAATTATCTGCAACAATGTATATTTTCTGATCCTGATAAACCTGCGCTACTTCCTTCACGATTCTGTCTGAATATACAGAGTTTTCCGTTTCGATAATAATCAGATTATTATAATCAAAAAGATCCTCAGAATTTGCAAAAGGTGCAACTACAGGGATTTTTTTGTCGTTCACATAATTAAGAACTTCCAAAATACTTGATTTGAAAAACGGTCCAACAATGAGGTCCGTATTATCCTGATTGATCTGAGAAAGACTATTTTTAAAAGTATTTTCGTTTCCTGCGTCTACAACTTTGATGTCCAGTTTTTGTCCGATTTTCGCATTTCTTTCAGCGGCCAATTTAGCACCGGTCAGGAAATCCATAGACATTGTTCTGTATTTTGCATCATTGGCATCAAAACCAAAAGGCAGCATCAAAACGACGCTCAGGATATCACCTGATTTTTTGGAATACATCGGATCCTGCTTTTTGATCTTCAGAGTCATTCCGGCTTTTAGTCCGTCAACTAGATTTGGATTAAGTGTAATCAGCTGATCCAAAGTCACGTTGAAATGATTCATAATACTGAACATTGTATCACCGCTTTGAACCGTGTAAGTCACATAATCATCTTCTGAAGTAGAAGTATTTCCTGAAGCTGAAGACGTTGCACTTGGCGCAGAAGTTTGGGTTTGCGTCGTGGCAACCGTTTTTGTAACTGGAGCAGAAATTGTATTATTCTGAGAATTATCTTCAACATTAATCAGGTCAGAACCTGAAACTTTGATTGCTTCACCCGGTTTCAAACCTGTAGTTTCCAAGCCTGGATTGAGTGCAAATAATTGTTTCTGGGTCAGATTGAACTGCTTGGAAATTTTATAGTAATTATCTTTTGCCTGAACAACATATAAACCTTTTCCAGCTTGAGAGGTTAAGGTCTCCGTTTTAGTAGCAGGTTTTGTTTCAGCAATAGTTGTTGATTGAGTTACATTAGCAGAAGAATCCGAATACTTCTGAATATTATCCAATGGCAAAGTGATCTTATCCCCGATTTTCAGATGAGAATCCAATTCTGGATTTAGTTTTCTGAGATCAGCTTCGGAGATTTTGTATTGTTTTGTAATGCCGTAAACGGTTTGCTTTGGCTGCAGGATAATTGTTCCTGTTTTCCCAGACGTGGACACAACAGTCGTTGGCGATACTTTTGTCGTTACAGTTTTTGCTGAACTTCCAGTTTTAGCCACTACCAAAACATCACCAATCTTCAAACCTCCATCTTTTTTGGACGGATTCAATTTGTACAATTCATCGATGGACAAACCGTATTGTTTGGAAATCCCGTAAGGCGTTTCTTTTGGCGCAACAGTATGCGTTTTCTGTGCGGATAAGCCTAAGAAGGCAATAACTGCGGATAAAATGAAAATTTTGTTTATCATTCTTTTTTAATAATGATACAAAAATAATGCTTTCAGATTAAATGGGCGAAATTATTAATTCGGATTTTTGAACATTCATTTTTTGGTAGGAATCATCAATCCATTGCTTGCCAAAATCTGCGTAGAACACACTGAAATTGAAAATTCTCTCCTGCCAGTTTCCGCCGGGATGAACTTTCAGAAACAAGTTTTGCATCTGATCAAATCTTTCGGACTGTTTTATTTTTTCAGCTTTCAGAAGGCGTTTCTGCATTCTTCGGAAAGATTTTAATTGTCGTGTTTCTTCTGCTTCTATCAGGTTCAAAAATGTCTTTTCGGTTTCGGAAGCTTTGATTTTAAGTTCTGAAAATGAACCTATCAGTTGCAGCTCTTTTTCTGTAAGAAGCAATTTGATATTGTTGTTCTCAAGAATTTTCTGATTCAAAACTTCGGCAAAATTTTCGAAGAAGTTTTCTATTTTCAAACCTGAGTTTTCAATTTTTTTAATGATTTTTTCTTCCAAAAACAACATTGAATTTCTTGGAACCAAAATCGGAAAAGGAAGATTGATGGACTCGAAATGATCTTTCAACTCAATCCAATACATAATTTCTGCATTTCCGCCAACATAAGCCAGATTTGGCAAAACCGATTCCTGATAAGCCGGACGAAGAACCGCATTGGGACTGAATTTCTCGGGATGGTTTTCCAATTCGTCCATAATTTCTTCCTGAGAAAATTTCAAATCCGTGTCCAGAATTTGATATTCAGCATCAATTTTCTCAATTCGGTTTCTGGTTTCTGAAAGATAAAATAAATTGATTTCTCTAGGATTGACCTGAACTTTATGATATTCTTTTTCAAGAAATTCTCTCTGAGTTTTTGTAGTTTCAAAGAGTTGGTTTGATACTAATTCTTTCCTGAAAATATCTTTGACCTGAGATTTTAACGCTTTGGAATTGCCATCTATAGTCAATAATCCGTAATCTGCGAATAATTGATTTACCAGATAACGAATGGCCTGCGTATGAGAATTTCCAGTTTTATAAGCATTTTTGATCCAAAGAATCAATTCTGTGCCGTACAGATGGTCTTTGAATTCTTTCTCAAATTCCTGAATGAAATACTGATCTTCAATTTTAATATTTCCAACATCACCTCCTGCGTTTCCTTTGATCTCGTAATAATGTTCGCGCGTTTTGAAATGATCTATCTCTTCAAAATCGTGATCTTCTGTAGCCATCCAAAATATGGGAACGAAATTGTGAACCGGGAAATTTGATTTTAAGAATTCTGCGGTTTTTATGGTTTGCAAAATTTTGTAAACGAAGAAAACCGGACCTGTAAAAAGATTGAGCTGATGTCCCGTTGTAATCGTGAATGTACTGTTTTCCTTTAGTAAGAAAAGGTTCTCTAATTGCTTAGGCGACAATTGCTCTTCTTGGTTTTGTGAAAATATGGTGTTATAAAGAACTTCTCTTTTCTCATCAGAAAATGAATTTTGTTTCTCAGCAATCTGATTTTTGAAGTTTTCCAGATCAAAAACTTTATTCTGAAATCCGTCCAGTTTCTTTCCTAAAAAATCTTTGATGAGTTTTGGAATGCTGTTTATATTTTCGAAATCGATATTCATTGTTAGATGGTGGAAGTTAAAATTTGGATAACAAATCTTGTTTCTGTTTAGATTTGCAGCCCGACTTGAGTGAAAATCCTTTTTTGTGGCTGGAAAAGGTAGGCAAAAAAGATTGGGAGCGGAAGGCGGAAATAGCTGCCATAATTATCATTCAAAATTAATGGAAAAGATACCACACAACGCCTAAATTTAGTCTGAAATCATATATCGGATAATCTGGCGATGTGAAGGATTTGTTCTGCATAAAAGTCTGGTTGATATGTTGCCCCTCTATGTAAAAATACATCCGCTTGACTCTCATGTTGAAATAGACATCTGCAATCGGCTGTCCGCCAATTGAATACCCATTTGTTCCTGGTAAAATATATTCGTTCAGAATTGGCGAATATTCTCTGGATGCAAATTTTGAGAAATAGTAAACTTTGACTCCAACCTGCACTTCCGCTGCTTTTTTGAACGCCAGCGCCTGATAAAACAAATTAATTCTACCAATAAAATCAGGCATTGGCAAAAGATCCTGATTGTTCAAAGCTTTTTGGAACATTACTTTTCCGTTCAGATTGAATTTGCCGTATTTCACTGTACTTTCTCCGCCAATTTGGGAAATGTTGAGTGATGAAGAACTCTGTTGTGGCAGAGAATTGCTGTTGAAGTAGGTGTAATTATCGATCTTGAAAAAATCTACAAACAGTTTTGTATCAAACCATTTTGCTAATCTTACTGTTCCTCCAAGTTGAGTAACGATTTCGTTGTTGGGATTTTGAAGGTAATAATTGTAATCAAGATAATGTGAAGAATTTACCAGATAATTAAAGCTAGGGTAAGCCGACTGGAAATTGACTCTTCCCTCAACAAGATAATCTTTGATCGGTTCGAAAACCAAAAGATTTGTTGTTTTAATATAATCTCCGAATTGTGACCCTTTGGAAATCTCCAGGAAAGATTTCAGTTGGATTTTATCCAACAATTTGATTTGCAAATTTCCGACAGCACCGATTCTCTGTTCTTTGAAATAGCCCGGAATATTTAATAATGGATATGCATTTTTGTTTCCGAATGTCAAATACTGATGGCGAAATCCTGCATCTAATTTGAATTTCTCATTATCCCAAACCAAACTGAAAGTATTGCTTAGATTGTTTGTGAACTTTTTGTTGTAGAGCGGAAAATTTGTAATGCTTTCGGAATTGAAAAATTCGGTGTCTGGTGTAGTCTCGGAAAAATAATATTTGTTTCCCTGATGGTAAATCGTGTGTCTAAGTTTGAAAGGATATTTTGCAGGATCAAAAGGGGAAAACTCTTGGCTGAAGTAATATCTTCTGTAAGAATATCGGGATTCTGCGCCTGTTAAATTGGTCTCTATATTTTGTCTATTGCTTAAGTTATCATCTCCACTAAGAAAAGCATTGATATCTGCAACGCCGCCATTCTCCTGATTGTTGATATTCTGATGAATGTAATGGGCATAAGCTTCATATTTGCCATTATTTGAAATATAATGTCCGCTGAAAATAGTATTATTGCTGGATGCAAGGCTATTTGTGTAAAACCCCTGAGATCTAAGTCCCATATATTCTAAAGCAAAGTTGAAATTTTTGCCGATATTTTGAGTATAGGTTGTTTGAAGTTGACCACCATTTTTCATGGCGTTGTTATAGAAAAAAGTTGTCGTTGGGGTTTTGACATCGTAATAATTGATGTCATTTTCGCCTTTGATATAGAACGATTTATTTTCCGGGAGAAGATTTAGGTTTTGTTCAGCATTTTTTTCGTAGATCAAATTTTGAAATCCAGAACCTACGTTGGACGATGGAATCTTACCAAAATTGTCTTTTTTATTGTATTGGGTAACGATGTATGATCTATCAATTGTAAATGTAGTATCATAGATTTTCTTTTCAGAAAACCTGGTTTTAACTTGGTAATCGTTAATCGTAGGTTTGTAGATCTCCATTGAGTCTTTCTCTCCGGAGTCTACTTTCAGGGTATCTGAAGAAATTTTGTTGGAGTCTGTTTTGTTTACCTGTTGTCCATTTATAAAAACACTTAAAACAAATGACAGTAAAAATAAATATTTCATCAAGGAAATTTGAGTACAAAAATACTAATTATACTTAAATAAAAAATCCCGCAAATAGCGGGATTAAATATTCTAAAATAATTATGATTATTTTTTGATAATTTTTGTATTCTCAACAGCACCGTTACCATAATTAGCCTGAAGAATGTAAGTTCCTTTAGCCAGGTTAGAAACGTTGATTTGTTTTGTTTCATTGGTAGACTTAACTTTTTTACCTGTTAAATCATAGATTGTTACAGATTTTACTTCTTTATTAGAAGTAAGATTTACAACATCTACCACAGGATTTGGGAAAACTTTCAGGTTTGATTTTGAAGAAGCTTCATTAACTGCTAAAGATAAATCACCATTAAATTTAAGAATTCCTTCCGCTCCAGTTGGTCCGTCACTAAATTGGCCAGCCCATCCTGTTGTAGGATTTAAGAATTTAACTACTCCTCGCTGTAATCCTGCATCTATTGATACCCAAGTTAATCCACCATCTTTTGAATATGCAGATCCCTGAACAGCAACATCATCTGTATATATACCCGTCGTGACATACGTATTAGACGTTCCCGGAACATAAGTTATGTCTCCAAAATACCAAGTTCCTGTCGCATCAATCGGTTCCCAAGTTGCACCTCCGTCAGTGGTTGAATACAACACTGCATTCACATCACCATCAACTGCAATTAGCAACCCATTACTTCCATCCTTGAATGCATAAGTTCCGCTAGAACCTTCTACAATATTTCCTGCAAAATCTAAAACAGGAGTACTGTATGCTGCCCAAGTAGTTCCTCGATCTGTAGAATGAAGTATTCGTCCTAAGCTAGTACCGATCCAAATATTATCACCGACAATATATTTATTATTCAGATTGTATCCATATTCATCACTATTTATGGGTGCTGGAGTATTTGCTACAGCAGTCCATGTAGTTCCACCATTGGAAGTTTTATACATTTCAAATTTTCCACCAACGGGATCACCGGCTGTCCATCCATTATTTTCGTCCCAAAAATGAATTTGGTTTGCAAAAGAGGCAGTAGAATAGCCAGTTTGTTTTGTCCAGGAAGTCCCTCCATTGGTAGTTTTATAAATACCATTGCCTGCTGTTCCAGAAGATGGAGCCGTTACAATAAATGCTGTATTGGCATCAAGCGCAAAAAGATCAGAAACTGTTGCAGTACTACTGGAGGTAAGCCCTGTAATATTTGTTGTAGCCCAAGTAGAACCATTTGTGGTTTTTGAAATCACTTTAGGATATGTTCCCGCTCCTGAACCGTCAGAAGCAGTGATCCAAACAGTATTGGCATCTACAATAGATATTACCCCGGGATAATAGTATTGTGCAAACTTAGTTCCTTGGTCCACCCAAGATTGGGCATTTGTCCCTATTGAAAGAGAAATTAAAGCTAATGAAAGTAGAATTTTTTTCATAATAATAAAATTTAGATGATAATTGAAATTGCGATAAAATGATAGATATAAATATATTTAAACTACATTCATACCAAAAAAATTAATTATATAACTAAAATAACAAAAATTTCCCATAAAAACAGATTTCAAATATATTATTTAATTTAAAAAAGTATTTGAAAGATTTCTGCATTTTGATTTTAATATAATTTCAAAAAAAAGACTGCCTATACAAGCAGTCTTTTTTTTGAAATTATCAAATATTATTTTTTGATAAATTTAGTATTCTCAACAGAACCATCTTTATTGATAGCTTGTAAGATATAATTTCCTTTCGCTAAAGTTGAAACATTAATTTGTGAAGCTCCTGTAGATTGCTTAACAATTTTACCTGACAAATCAACAATTGAGACTCCTTTAATCTCTTTAGATGATTTCAAATTAATGACATCCGTAGCAGGATTAGGGTAAATCGACAATTTTAATTTATTTGCGTTTACATCAGATACTGCAAGATTAAGATCACCTTGGAATTTAAGGATACCTTTAGTTCCTCCTGTTGGAGCATCACTAAATTGACCAGCCCAACCTGTAGTTGTATTTAAGAATGCAACAGTTCCTCTTTGTAATCCAGCATCGATTGAAGTCCAAGTAAGACCACCATCTTTGGAAAAAGAAGATCCCATAAATGCATCCTGATAATAAGTGGCTCCGGTTGTAACATACGTATTAGTGGTTCCAGGTACATAAGTAATATTATTGAAATAATATCCTGAAGTATCTACTGGCTCCCAAGTAACGCCACCATCTACGGTATTATACAAACCTACACTTGGGGTAGATGTCTCATCAATTAGTCCATCAACAGTAATTAGCAATCCATTGCTACCATCTTTGAATGCCATTTGTGCTGAAGATCCATCAACACCACCTCCTGCAGCTCCGCCTCCGAAATCTAAAGCAGGAGTTGAACTAGCAGACCAAGTCACCCCTTTATCGGTAGAACGAAGGATTCTTCCTTTGGTTGTTCCTAGCCAAACATTGTTTCCACTCACATATTTCACACCAGTCAAACCATACTCTATACCACCTTGGGGAGCTGGAGCACTTCCAACTGCAGTCCAAGTAGTTCCACCATTCGTAGTTCTTAGGATTTCGAATTTAGCGTTTGCTCCAGCTCCTGTCGGATCTCCAGCAGAGAAACCTTCGTTTGCATCCCAAAAATGAATAACATTTGCAAAAGATGCGGAAGAATAAGCAGTTTGCTTAGTCCAGCTAGTCCCGGCATTAGTTGTTTTCCAAATACCATTAGCTGTAGTTCCGGAAACCGGAGCTGTTACAATCCAAGCTGTATTTGCATCTAAAGCAAAGATATCACCGACTAACGCAGATGTCGGGGGACCTGTAACCGTGCTAGATGTCCAGGTTGCACCACCATTTGTTGTTCTAGAAATCATTTTAGGATAAGTAGCAGCTGTAGATCCATCACCTACACTAGTCCATACTGTATTTGCATCAACTATAGAGATTTCTCTAGGATAATAACTAACTGGAAGGTTTATACCTTGATCTACCCAACTGTTTTGAGCAAAAGCACTTACCGAAAATGTAATTAAACTTAGTGAAAGTAAAACTTTTTTCATAATAATAAATTTTATTGAATTAATAATTAAGGCTAAAATAAAGAATTAATTGCGAAAAAAAAAGCAAGATCTTTATTTTAACATGTTATTTGCAAAAATCTGGAAAGACTATCGTACTAGTCTTTCCAAATTCTTCTAATATCCAGGATATTGTTTAAGGTTTGGATTATAATTTAATGCATTCTGAGCAATTGGCATAACAAATAGTTTATCGTTTGCAGGCACATTACAATTCATCACACAATTTGATCCTTTTACAAGTGGAAGATTATGACGTTTAAGATCATAAAATCTTTGCCCCTCTCCATAGAATTCTTTTGCTTTTTCCGTGAGGATATCATTTAGCAAGTTAGTTCCTGTATAAGTAGAACCACCTCTAGAAACTGCAAAATCATTAAGTTCAGTAAGTGCAAGAGCAGACTGACCTGTTAAGTGCAAGGCTTCTATTCTGTTAAGTTGTGCTTCCGCGAATCTAAAAATCTTAATATTGCGATAGAAGTTACCTTCAGCTGTTAATCTTGGATATTTGTTAGTCCATGCTCCTGCGGGATTATCTATTACTGGTAAAGTAAGTGTTGACATCAACCCAACAGGCAATGTCGGCGATGATGATTTAGTATTTCCTCTTCTAATATCTGGAGAAGAACTCTGTGGTGTTGGAGGTGCCGAAGGATTGTTAACTGGCGGTGGAATTGAAGGTAGATCCGTATGAGGGAAACTATCAAAAAATTCTTTTGTGAAAAGAATCGCACGGCGATCTGTTGAAACTCTGTTATAAAGTGTTGGTAAAGCGAAATTGGAACCGACACCCGTTACTAGATTGGAAGTAGCGTTCATATCCAACTCCCATATAGTTTCGGGTTGATCTTCTGCGCCATCTTCCGGTAATCCTGCAAAATACGCATAGTAATTATCTTTTGTAATTGGCGCAAACTTTGACCCCGCTACATTTTTTAAATTTACAATTTCGGTAGAATACTGAAGTGCTAACTGTGCGTCTCCTGGGGCTCTCCTGGTAAGATATACTCTTGAAAGAATCAACTTAGCAGAAATCTTACTCATAAAAACTTTACTAACAGGCTCAGCATCTGCACCAGCCAATCCGGCATTCAAATCAGAAATAATTTGAGCATAAACCTCAGCAACGCTAGCTCTAGCTGGCTGAATTGATGAGTCATAATCACCCAAAACTAAAGGAACTCCATACTCTTGGTTAATTCCAGACGTTGGTGCTGGTGAAAAATAATTAAGCAAAGTAAAATAAGAAAATGCTCTGATTATCTTCGCCTCCGCTTTCATGCGAGAAACATTTGCACTACTTTCAACCTTTGTATTATTAATAACCATATTACAATTCATGATAGCATCATACAATGATCTGTAAAGACCATCAGTGTCATTATTCGTTGCAGTATAAGCCATATTATAAGTTGTACTGAATGCTTTTGCACCAGTAATGTAAGCATTATCTGATAAAACATCCCCAAGTGCCATAGCATTTGCCCCGAAAACATTGACCGAGCCAATTGTTAAGTAACCAGCATTAAGGAAATATTGAAGCTTATCCTCTGTATCTATATCCTGTATATCATCTTGTGTTATTGGATACAGTTCCAGCTCCTTGTCACTACAAGAATTAGTTGCTGCAATAGCCAATAAAGATGATAATATTATAAAAAACTTTTTCATTCTAATTTTTGTTTATTAATTAAAAACCAATTTGAATACCCATTGACATTGTTCTCAATACTGGGGATGCATACCAGTATTTACCTTTTCCTTCCCAAGACCAAGAATTAGCATTAGATTCCGGATCATAATCCAAATCTTTATCAAACACATAAGTCAGAAGATTGGTTCCTCTTAAGTAGATTGTTAAATTATTAATACCTACACTTTCTTTGAACTGACTGCCGA
>Ga0247808_10000552_pt1 | contig 18054 bp, 12 predicted proteins | sample UWRJL089202R1_FD_179914 | JGI IMG/M metagenome (GOLD analysis project Ga0247808, IMG submission 179914) | Plant litter microbial communities from Arlington Agricultural Research Station in Wisconsin, United States - UWRJ-L089-202R-1 | ecosystem: Environmental > Terrestrial > Plant litter >... | reverse complement strand
AATCCGAGAAGCGCGACCACCGGCGACTGGGCAAGGCGATGGGCCTGTTCCACATGCAGGAAGAAGGCCGCGGCATGGTCTTCTGGCACCCCAAGGGCTGGGTGCTGTGGCGCGTGCTGGAGGCCTATATGCGCCGCCGCCTCGACGCCGCCGGCTATGTCGAGGTCAAGACGCCCCAGGTGCTTGACCGCACCTTCTGGGAAAAGTCGGGCCACTGGGAGAAGTACCGCCCCAACATGTTCGTCTGCGAGACGGTCGAGGGCGAGGAGCTTTCGCTCAAGCCCATGAACTGCCCGGGCCACGTCCAGATCTTCGATCAGGGCCAGCGGTCCTATCGCGAACTGCCGCTGCGCATGGCCGAGTTCGGTGCCTGCCACCGCTATGAGCCGTCGGGGTCGCTGCACGGCCTGATGCGGGTGCGCGGCTTCACCCAGGACGACGCCCACATCTTCTGCCGAGAGGACCAGATCGTCGAGGAGACGGCCGACTTCATCAAGCTGGCCCGCAGCGTCCACGCCGACCTCGGCATGGAAACGGCCTACATCAGCCTGGGCACCCGGCCCGAGAACCGCGCCGGCTCCGACGAGTTCTGGGACAAGGCCGAGGCCCTGATGGCCGAGGCCGCCCGCGCCGCCGGGACCGAGCCGGTCGTCACCGAGGGCGACGGCGCCTTCTACGCGCCCAAGCTGGACTTCATCGTCAAGGACGCCATCGGCCGGGAATGGACCTGCGGCACGATCCAGCTGGACTATGTCCTGCCTGAACGTCTGGGTGCGGAGTATGTTGGCGAAGACGGCCAGAAGCATCGCCCCGTCATGTTGCACCGAGCCATCCTTGGGTCGTTCGAGCGGTTCATCGGCATCATGATCGAGAACTACGCCGGGGCCTTCCCCCTGTGGCTCTCGCCGGTCCAGGCCGTGGTCGCGACCATCACCTCGGACGCCGATCCCTATGCGCTGGAAGTGGCCGAACGCTTCCGCAAAGCCGGTCTCCGCGTCGAGACGGACCTGCGCAACGAAAAGGTCGGCTACAAGGTGCGCGAACACTCGGTCGGCAAGGTTCCCGTCATCGCCGTCGTCGGCCGCAACGAGGCCGAAAAGGGCGAAGTCGCCATCCGCCGCCTCGGCTCCCAGGCCCAGACGGTTGTCTCGATCGAGGAAGCGATCCGCATCCTGACCGAAGAAGCGACCCCGCCGGACCTGCGCCCCTCGTTCTAAAGGCAAGCCTAGTCGGTCATCCCGAACCGCCGCGTCAGAAAGTCGCCGATCGCGTTCCACATGTGGACCTGATTGGCGACCTTCGACACGCCATGTCCCTCGTCGGCGAACCGCAGGTACAGGACATCCACGCCATTGGCCCGAACGCCGCGCACCAGCATGTCCGACTCCGTCGTCGGATCGCGCGGGTCGTTCGCGCCATGCACCACGACCAGAGGCGTGCGGATGCGATCGATGTTGTTGATCGGGCTGATGCTGGCGAAGAAGGCCCGATCGGCAGGATTATCGATGTTGCCATACTCGACCCAGTCCGACGCCTTCAGGGCCGGTGACGCCCCTTCCAGCGCGCTGACCCAATTCATCACCCCGACCATCGACACCCCGGCGTCGAACAGCTTCGGATAGGTCCCGACCGCCGCATTGGTCAGGTATCCGCCATACGATCCGCCCATGACGGCGACCCTGTCCGCGTCCACCTGCCCCGTCCCCCGCACATAGGCGACGGCGTCCTCCAGATCGCCCAGCTCGTTGGGCCGCAGACGCTTGTCGTTCAGCATGGCGAAGGCCTTCCCGAACCCGGTCGAGCCGCGATAGTTGAAGTCCAGAACCGCCATGCCACGCGCGACCAGATACTGGGTCGAGCCGTTCCACCCCGGCCGCGCCTGGCTGCTGGGTCCGCCATGCAGGCGCAGGATCAGGGGCGGCTTCGACCCGTCCGCCGCCGGCGCCGGCAGGTACAGCAGCCCCGACAGGGCCGTACCGTCACGCCCCGTGAACCGGACCGCCTCGGGCTTCGACATCGTCGCGGGATCCAGTCCCGCCCAGTTGGTCCGGACCGGCCGGCTGATCGAGCCATCCATCAGGTTCCAGACCATGGGCTCGGCCACGGCGTCCGAGGCCGAAACATTGACCATGGCGACAGGCGCATCATCGGCGAAGGCCAGACCAAGATTGCCGTGCGGCAGGTCCGGGATCGCGACGTCGCGCCCGGTGCTCAGGTCGCGCACATGCAGGCTGTCGAACCCGTCCTCGTTCAAGGTCCAGCCCAGCCAGCGCCCGTCCTTCGACAGGGTCATCTGCTCCAGCTCATGATCGTCCTGCTCGACGATCTTCAACTCGCCGCTCGCCAGATCATAGTGGCCGATCGCCCGGAAATCGCGGTCGACATTGGTGATCAGATAGAAGCCTTTGCCGTCCGGCGTGAAGACGACCTCCTCGTTGGCCGAGGGGACGTCCGGCTTGATCAGGCTGCGCACCTCGCCGGTGGCCAGGTTCAACAGGCTCAGGTCCGCCCCGTCCTCACCACGCGTCTCGCTCAGCACGACCAGATCGCCGTCCGGCTGCCAAGCCGCGACATAGACCCCGAACGATCCCTGATGAACCAGCCGCGTCTGGCCGGTCGCGACATCGCCGACATAGACGTCGAAATCGCGACCGTTCCGCTCTGTCGAACTGTAAATGAAGCGCCGCCCGTCGGACGAGAAGCCGCCGAACTGACGATAGGCCTCGGCCTTGGGGATCAGAACCCGTTCGTGCAGGCCGTTCGGGCCCAGCAGGTAAAAACCCTGCTGCTCGTCCCCGGCCGTGTCCGCGGCGTACAGCAGGGCCGACCCATCCGGTGTCCAGTTCACGCTGTTGACGGTCGATCCGAACGTCAGCTGCTTCGGTGCTCCGCCGACTGCAGGCACGATCCAGATCTGCGGCTCGCCGGTGACGTTGCTCAGATAGGCGAGGCTCCGGCCATCGGGCGACAGTCGCGCACCCACAGCCCCGCGCACCATCAGATAACGCACGAGATCCGGCGTCGGCGCCCCGGCCAGCCCAACCGCCACAGGACGCGCCGTCGGCACGTCCTCCGGCGACGGAGGCCCTCCGGTCAGGTCCTGTCCGAAAGCCGTCCCGGCCATCGCCAGAACCGCTGCGCCCGCCATCACGGCCGTCGTCTTCAACATCCGCATCGCCATCTCCCAACACGCCGTTCGACGATTTGTCGGCGCGATGGCTTCAGGCGTCCAGAGATTTCTGGTCGGCTACGCTGCGAGCGTCAGCGCCCTCAAATGTGGATCGCGTGGCCCAGGGCGCGCAGCGTCGCCTCGTGGAAGGCCTCCCCCAGCGTCGGGTGAACGTGGATCACGCCGGCGACATCCTCCAGCACCGCCCCCATCTCCAGCATCTGGGCGAAGCTGTTGGACAGTTCGGCGACATGCTGGCCGACGGCTTGGACGCCCAGCAGGCGGTGGTCCGTCTTGGACGCCAGCACCCGCACGAAGCCTCCATCCTCGCCCGCCTCGATGGCCAGGGCCCGGCCGATGGCGGCCAGGGGGAAGACGGCGGTGATGACGTCGTCGCGGCCCTCGACGTCGTTGGGGCCCAGACCCGCCGAGACGATCTCCGGCTCGGTGAAACAGACGGCGGCGATGGTGACGGGGTCGAAGCGGCGATCCTTGCCCGCAATGATTTCGGCGACGATCTCGCCCTGGGCCGAGCCCTTGTGGGCCAGCATCGGCTCGCCGGTCAGGTCGCCGACGGCCCATACGTTCTTCATCGAGGTCGCGCAGCGGTCGTCGGTCTTCACGAACGGCCCGGCCATGGCGACGCCCATGTTCTCGAGGCCCCAACCCTTGGTGCGCGGTCGGCGACCGACCGTGACCAGCACCTTGTCGGCCTCGAGCGACAGGGGTTCGCCGTCCTTCGTCGTGATCGACAGCTTGCCGTCACCAAAACCGCCGGCCCGGGCGCCGAGGTGCATCTCGACGCCGTGGCTGGTCAGCCATTTCATGACCGGGTCGGTCAGGGCCTTGTCGTAGAGGGGCAGTATGCGGTCGGCCATCTCGACGATGGCCACCTCGGCCCCCAGCTTCCTGAAGGCGATGCCCAGCTCCAGCCCGATATAGCCGCCGCCGACGACGACCAGCTTGTCTGGCACGGCGTCCAGCGACAGGGCCTCGCTCGACGAGATGACGTCGCCGCCGAACGGCAGGAAGGGAAGTTCGACCGGCTCGGATCCCGTGGCCAGGATGACGTGTTCGGCGGTGATGGTGACGGGGCCGTCATCGGTCTCGACCCGGCAGGTCTTGGCGTCGGCGAAGGTCGCCCAGCCCTTGATGACCTTGACCTTCGACTTCTTCAGTAGGGCGGCAACGCCGGCGTTCAGCTTTTTGACGATGCTGTCCTTCCACGCCACGGTCTTCGACAGCTCGATGGCCGGTTCCGAGGCTGTAATGCCTAGCGTGCCGTCACCGGCGGCCTTGAGCACCGTCTCATACTTGCCCGCCGCATGGATGATGGCCTTGGACGGGATGCAGCCCACGTTCAGGCAGGTGCCGCCCAGCCCGTCGGACCCATCCACCAGAACGGTGTCGAGACCCAGCTGACCGCAACGGATCCCCGCGACATAGCCGCCGGTGCCGGCGCCGATGATCAGGACTTTGGTTTTGATCTGCTGCATCTTTTTACCGCTCGTCCCCGCGAAAGCGGGGACCCAGTCCTTGAATGAGGCGATCCGATCGGGATCGATACCGTGCCGTCCGTTTAATGCTCATCGCCCAAAGCGCTGGGTCCCCGCTTTCGCGGGGATGAGCGGAACAAGGGTTCACCCCATCCACAGCGTCGCGGGATGCTCCAGCAGGCCCTTGATCCGCTGCACGAAGACCGCCGCGTCATGGCCGTCGACGATGCGGTGATCGAAGCTGGAGGACAGGTTCATCATCTTGCGGATGACCATCTGACCGTCGCGGACCACAACCCTTTCGGCGATCTTGTTGGGACCGACGATGGCGACCTCCGGGTGGTTGATAATCGGGGTGTGGACCACTCCGCCCAACGTCCCCAGCGAGGTGATGGTGATGGTCGAGCCCGACAGCTCCTCGCGCTTCGCCGTCCCGTCCTTGGCCGCGCCCGAGACCCGGGCGATCTCCAGCGCAGTGTCATACGGATCGCGCGCCTCGGCGTGACGCACCACCGGCACCATCAGGCCGTTCGGTGTCTGGGCGGCGATGCCCAGATGGACGGCGGCGTGCTGGGTCAGGACCCCGGCCTCGTCGTCATAGGTGGCGTTGATGTTCGGCTGGTCTCGCAGGGCCACGACGATGGCCCGGGCGATGAAGGGCAGCAGGTTCAGTTTGGGCTGGTCCTTTTGCTTCGTCGCGTTCAGGTGGGCGCGCAGCTCCTCCAGCGCCGTGACGTCGATCTCCTCCACATAGGTGATGTGGGGGATGCGCCGGACGCTCTCGGCCATCTTCTCCGCGATCTTGCGGCGCAGGCCGATGATGCGGACCTCGGTCGTCCCTTCGGCCCTGGCGTAGGTCGAGCCGGTCGCGGAGGGCGCCGACGCCGGCTGGCCGCCCCGGGCCACGAAGGCGTCCAGGTCGTCGTGCTGGATCCGCCCGGCCGGTCCGGAGCCGGGCACGAAGTGCAGCTCGATCCCCAAGTCCCGGGCCCGGGCGCGCACCGCTGGCGAGGCCAGCGGACGGACGCCGGGGGTCTGGGCCGTCCTTGAGCCCTCCCCCTTGAGGGGGGAGGGTTGGGTGGGGGTGACAACGGCAGGAGCAGCGGACCTTGCCGGCGAAGCGGGCACGGGCGGCGTTGTAGATTCAGTCTCACCGGACAGGCTTTCACCCCCATCCCCGGCCCTTCCCCCCTCAAGGGGGAACGGAGCAGTGACGTTGCCTTTACCCGCCACGTCGAAACTCACCAGCGGCCCGCCGACTGGCACCTGCTGGCCCGGCTGGCCGAACAGACCCGCGACCTTGCCGGCGACCGGCGAGGTCAGTTCGACAGTCGCCTTGTCGGTCATGACCTCGGCGAGAAGCTGATCTTCCTCGACGAGGTCGCCGACCTTCACATGCCAGCTGACCAGCTCGGCCTCCGCCGTGCCCTCGCCTACATCAGGCAGTTTGAAGACATAGTTGCCGCTCGGGCCATCCCCCTGGATGGGGGAGGCCTGGGAGGGGGTAGAGGCAGGCGCGGCGAAGGAGGGCACGATCACCCGGTCCTCTTCGACGGAGACCGGTTGTTCAGAGGCCGCTTCCACGACCGTCTCGGTCGCCGACGCATTCCCTGCACCCTCGACCTCGAACTCGACCAAGGCCGAGCCCACGGCCGACATCACCCCGGGCTCGCCATGCAGCGCCGTGACCACGCCAGCGACCGGAGACGTCAGCTCGACCGTCGCCTTGTCTGTCATCACATCGGCCAGGATCTGGTCTTCCTCGACCCGGTCCCCGACCTTGACGTGCCATCCGACCAGTTCGGCCTCGGCCGTGCCCTCGCCCACGTCGGGCAGTTTGAAGACATGACGTCCCATCAGCGCGCTCCCCCGCTCATGACGGATTTCAGGGCGGCCGAGACCCTCTCGGGTCCCGGGAAGTATTCCCATTCGAAGGCGTGCGGATAGGGCGTGTCCCAGCCGGTGACGCGAGCGATCGGCGCCTCCAGATGATAGAAGCAGCGCTCCTGAACCAGGGCCGACAGCTCGGCGCCGAAGCCCGAGGTTTTCGGCGCTTCGTGCACGATGACGCAACGGCCGGTCTTCTTCACGCTGGCCTCGATGGTCTCGATGTCCAGCGGCACCAGGGTGCGCAGGTCGATGATCTCGGCGTCGATCCCGGCGTGTTCGGCGGCCGCCAGCGAGACCCAGACCATGGTGCCGTAGCACAGCACGGTCACGTCGGCGCCCTCGCGCACCACCGCCGCCTTGCCGATCGGCACGACGTATTTGTCGGTCGGGACCTGGGCGACGTCCTGAGTCTTCCAGGGGCTGACCGGCTTCTGGTGCCAGCCGTCAAACGGACCGTTGTAGAGGCGCTTCGGCTCGAAGAAGATCACCGGATCGTCGTCCTCGATGGCGGCGATCAGCAGGCCCTTGGCGTCATAGGGATTGCTGGGGATCACGACCTTCAGACCGGCGATGTGGGTGAACAGGCTCTCAGGGCTCTGGCTGTGGGTCTGGCCCCCGAAAATGCCGCCGCCATAGGGCGAGCGCACCACGATCGGAGCCGAGAACTGGCCGCCAGACCGGTAGCGCAGCTTGGCCGCCTCGGACACAATCTGGTCGTAGGCCGGATAGATGTAGTCGGCGAACTGGATCTCGACGACCGGACGCAGACCATAGGCGCCCATACCGATGGCGGCGGCCACGATGCCGCATTCGCTGATCGGGGCGTCGAAACTGCGGGTGATGCCATGCTTCTGCTGCAGCTGGTCCGTGACCCGGAAGACGCCGCCGAAGAAGCCGGTGTCCTCGCCGAAACTCAGGACGTTGGGGTCCTCGGCCATCTTGTTGTGCAGGGCCGAGTTCAGCGCCTGGATCATGTTCATCGGCACGACGGCGCCGCTTTCGGCGGCCGGAGCCGTGGCCTCGGCGGCGGTCGCCATGTCGGGCTCGATACCGTCGGTGCGGTCGGCGTCGGTGAAGGTGGCGTCGGACATCAGAAACCCACCTCGCGACGTTGTTCGGTCAGCCGCCAGTCCTCGGTCGCATAGACCTCCTCGAACATCTCCTTCACCGAGGGGCGCGACTGGCCCAGGGTGCCGATGGCCTCGGATTCGCGACCGGCCTGACGGACCTGCTCGACGGCCTCCTTCAGCGCCGCTTCATGCTGCGCGTCGTCCCACTCGCCGATGGCGGTCAGGTGCTGGCGCAGGCGCTGGATCGGATCGCCGAGCGGCCATTTCTCGTGCTCGTCCGCGGGCCGATACTTACCCGGATCATCAGACGTCGAGTGCGGCGCGCCGCGATAGGTGAACAGCTCGATCAGGGTCGCGCCCTGATTGGTCCGCGCCCGCTCTTCGGCCCACTGGGTCGCGGCCCAGACGGCCAGGAAGTCGTTGCCGTCGACCCGCAGCGCCGGCAGGCCGTAGCCGATGGCCTTGGAGGCGAAGGTCGTCTCGTTGCCGCCGGCGATGCCCTGGAAGGAACTGATGGCCCACTGGTTGTTGACGACGTTCAGGATGACCGGCGCGCGATAGACGGCAGCGAAGGTCAGGGCGTTGTGGAAGTCGCCTTCGGCGGTGGCGCCGTCGCCGGTCCAGGCGATGGCGATCTTGTCGTCGCCCTTGTAGGCGCTGGCCATGGCCCAACCCACCGCCTGCGGAACCTGGGTCCCCAGATTGCCGCTGATGGTGAAGAAGCCATAGTCCTTGGCCGAGTACATGATCGGCAGCTGGCGGCCCTTGATGGGGTCTTCGGCATTCGAATAGATCTGGTTCATCATCGTCGCCAGCGGATAGCCGCGCGCGATCAGCAGGCCCTGCTGGCGATAGGTCGGGAAGCCCATGTCCTCGCGCGACAGGATCATCCCCTGGGCGACCGCGATGGCCTCCTCGCCCGTGCATTTCATGTAGAAGCTGGTCTTGCCCTGACGGTGCGCGCGATGCATCCGGTCGTCGAAGGCGCGGGTCAGGATCATGGCCTTCAGGCCGCGACGCATGGTGTCGGCGTCCAGCCGCGGGTTCCACGGGCCGATCGCCTGCCCCTCGTCGTCCAGCACCCGGATCAGGCGGAAGGCAAGGTCCAGCATCTGCACGGGCCGCGCATCGACGGGCGGCCGGTCCACGGCGCCGGCGACATCCAGCTTCAGATGACTGAAGTCCGGCGCATCCCCCGGACGGCCCGGAGGCTCTGGCACGCGCAGGGAGAGTGGCTGCGTATTCCTGGTCATTCCATCCGCCGTTGTGGTGGCCGTTTTGGAGGGTCCGCCCGGTTGATCCGGCCGCGATTGTCGTTATAGCGCCTGATAGCAGGTTGCGCAGATCAAGACTTACCGTATTTCGCCTTGCAAAAGGTGGTTTTAGGGTATTTTATTGCGCAATAATAACAAATGGAGAAACGTCTTGGCTGACGAACTGGACCCCATCGACGCCCGCATTCTGGATATCCTGCAGCAGGACGCCGGATTGTCGGTCGCGGAGGTCGCCGACCGGGTGGGTCTCTCGGCTTCGCCATGCTGGCGCCGGATCAAGAGACTGGAGGATAGCGGCCTTATCCGCAAGCGGGTGACCCTGCTGGACGCCGCCTTGCTGGGTCTCGACTTCGAGGTCTACGCCATCGTCAAGCTCAGCCTGCCGTCGCGCGACAATCTAGACCTGTTCGAGAAGGCCGTCGAAGGCTGGCCCGAGGTCGTCCAGTGCGCCACCATCACCGGGCGTGAGGACTATGTGCTGCGCATCATCACCTCCGACATGCACGCCTTCGACAAGTTCCTGCGCGACAAACTCCTGAGTCTCGGCATCGTTTCGGACTGCGAAAGCCACATCGTCACGCGCGGCGTGAAGAATGTGACCACCCTGCCCCTCGGCATCATCACCCCGCACGTCCAGTAAGACGACGGCTGCTGGAATCTTCGGGACTCAGCGTCCAGAAACTCGTTCAACTGAACAAGGACGTTCAGATCTTTCGCGACGCAGTGTCAGCGCACGGCGCCGCCGACAAGGTTTGATCCGACGGCGATGGGCGTTGCGTCGAACGCTCGCGGAAGCGATGCTGTGACCAAAGGGGAAATGACATGATCGAGATGGTGATCGACGCGCGGCGCAAGGATCTCGGCGGGTTCGAGGTCGGCCGCGTGCTGCCGTTCCATTCGCGTCGGATGATCGGGCCCTTCATCTTCCTGGACCAGATGGGGCCGGCGGAGTTCGCGCCGGGCTCCGACGCCATCAACGTCCGCCCCCATCCGCACATCGGCCTGTCGACCTTGACCTATCTGTTCGAGGGCGAGATCATGCACCGCGACAACCTGGGCTTCACCCAGGCCATTCGTCCGGGCGAGGTCAACTGGATGACGGCCGGCAAAGGCATCGTCCACTCCGAACGCACAGATCCGCTGAAGAAGGCGACGGGCGGTCCGATGCACGGCATGCAGGCCTGGATCGCCCTGCCCAACGAGGCCGAAGAGACCGATCCCGGCTTCTATCACCACGGCGAGGCCGATCTGCCCGCCTATGAGAATGGCGGCCTTTTCGCCCGCCTCGTCGCGGGCGAGGCCTATGGTGCGAAGGCGGCGGTCAAGACCTCGTCGCCCCTCTTCTATGTCCATTGGGAGATGCAGGAAGGCGTCCGCACCGCACCGCCTCCGGGCAAGGGGGCGGGCGGCGCCAGCGAACGCGCCCTCTATGTCGCCAAGGGGACGATCGAGGTCGCGGGCCGCGAGTTCCACGAAGGCCAGATGATCGTGCTGGAGCCACACGCCGAGCCGACGGTGAAGTCCCTGACCCGATCAACCGTCATGGCTCTCGGCGGCGAACCGGTCGGCGAGCGCCTGATCTGGTGGAACTTCGTCGCTTCGTCACAGGATCGGATCGATCAAGCCAAGGTGGACTGGAAGGCCGGTCGCATGCATCTGCCGACCGAGGACGACCTCGAGTTCATCCCCCTGCCGGAAGAGTCCGGCCCCACTACACAGCCGAAGCCCGAGCCCACCCATCCGGTGTAAGCTCGCTTCGCGGCAATTCGCCAGGCTCCAGTATTTCGCGATAGCTCACATGGCTGACGCCCAGGGCCCGCAGTTGATCCTCGTCCGCTCCTTGCGGGACCGAGTGAACGATCAGGTTCGGCGTCCAGCGATGCAGTGACCGGATCAGCTCTTCCAGCCGGGCCGACGTCAGGTGCTCGGCGTCGATCGCCATGCCCTGGAAGGCGTAGTCCCGCGTCACCGCCTTAACTTCCGCCGGATCGCGCACACAGGCCGTCAGCACACGGAAGAACGGCTTCATCATCGAAGCCATTTCCCGAATCCGGCCGCTGGGCGCCCCGACGCCGATGCCGTCGATCTCCATCATCACGGCCTGACGCATCACATCCAGCACGGACCCGCAGCGCTCGACCATGTCCAGTCGGGGACGGCGCGCCGAGGCGCTGCTGAAACTGCCGGGCGCGATCAGGGCGAACACCCCGCCCTCGCGACGATACTCGTCCAGCAGCGGCACCAGCAGATCAATCAGGGCATGATCCATCAGCTCCCGATCATGGTCGCTATAGGTTTCGAGCCGGGCCGGAAGCCTGCGCCGGATCGCATAGGCGCCGATAATGCCTTGGTCCAGCCGCCATACGGGGACGATCTCGAACCGCATCGGCACCACCCCCTTCTCGATCGAGGTGAAGGGCGCCGCCGTGCTGCGCCCCGCCAGCGGCGGCTTCCAGCGCTCGCCGTTCCGCGCTCCCGGAGGCTCAGCGGTCGCTTTGATCGGCTTCGAGGGCGCTGGCGGCGGTGCGCCGAGAGTCACGGGCTCGCTTGAAAGCGCGTGCTCACTCAAGCCCGAAACGCGGGATATCCTGATATCGCTGTCGGCGTTGCGGCCCAGGAAGAAGGCGAGGGTGGCCCCCAGAACCTCGGCGCAACGCACCTGTCCCTCATAGGCGTCCACCGAAGCGACCGCCGCAAGGATGGTGGAATCGTCGATGCGGATGAAGACGTCGGGCGCGGGCATGCGCTTGACCAGCGCCTTGTGCATCGTGTCCCAGACCAGTTCGCTGCGCGCCGGCCATTTCGAGCCGAGCTCATTGCGGATGGCCTCGAGTGACAGCAGGAACACGCGGCCTTGCCGGATCAGCCCCGCGGCCTCGATACGGGCCAGCTGATCGGCGCGCGAGGTTCCCAGAGCTTTAAGACCGAACGCCATTCCGACTGATTGAGACACGACGCCCATAAGCTGACTTTGCGGTCGGCCAGTCTGGTCGCCGGGAGTCTCCAACCCGTTAACCCGCGAAACTCACAGCCCCGCCAGGAACTCCAACAGCGCCGCATTGACCTCGGACGCCCTTTCCTGCTGCAGCCAGTGGCCGGCGCCGGGCAGGACGACCTGGCCACGCAGATCGGTCAGCCAGTCCTTCAGCCCAGCCTCGTGCTGACCCGAATAATGCCGCACAGGATCCTTCTCGCCGACAAGGAAGGAGGACGGCTGTTCGATCCGTCGGTCCTGCAGGAAGGCTGTCAGGCTCCAGTTCCGGTCGATGCACCGGTACCAGTCCAGCGGCCCCTTGAAGCCGCCGGCCGAAAAGGCCGCGACATACTCATCGAAATGCTCAGGACTCATCCAGGGCGGGATCGCGGCCGCGTCGGAAATACTGTCCAGCATAGACACCCCGATCGGCAGGAAGCCGGTCGACTGGTCGCCGGTCGCCGTCGCCCCGTCATAGGACCAGAACATCTTGCGCAGGGCCGTCGCCGGATCGGCGTCGAACGGGACATGGGCGTCCTCGGCCTGAAACCGGCTGATGTACAGATCACCGACGCCCGCCCGCTTCGCAAGCGCCGCCATCATCGGTGTGGGTGCGCCCTTGGGAATGCGCGGCTGGAACGGCACGGACAGGCCCATGACCGCGCGGAAAAGGTCCGGCCGCATCAGGGCGCAGTGCCACGCCACCGGCGCCCCCCAGTCATGGCCGACGACGACACAGCCCGGCTCGCGTCCCGTCTCCTTCGCCAGCGCCCGGACCAGATCGACCATGTCCCCGACCAGATGCAGGATGGTGTGCGCGCCCGTCTCCGCCGGCCTGTCGGTCCCGCCATAGCCGCGCATGTCCGGCGCGACCGCGTGATAGCCGGCCTCCGACAGCGCCTGCACCTGCGCCCGCCAGCTGATCCCCAGCTCGGGAAAGCCGTGGATCAACAGCACCAGAGGCCCCTCCCCCGCCTCCAGAATCCGCTGCGTCAATCCATCGGTCTTCAGCTTCCGGGTCGGCATCCTGTCCCTCCGCGACGAACGTCTTTGGCGCCAACGGCGGCGTCGTGCATTCTTGCCGTCATGACACGCATGACCTCGCTTCCCGACGGTACGTCGGTTCCCGTCCTCGGCCAAGGCACCTGGGAGATCGGCGACAGCCCCGCCACGGCCGACGCCGAACAGGCCGCCCTGTCGCGCGGGCTCGACCTCGGCCTGACCCTGATCGACACCGCTGAACTCTATGGAAACGGCAAGTCCGAGCAGCTGGTGGGCGAGGTCATCAGGGACCGCCGCGACGAGGTCTTCCTGGTCTCCAAGGTCCGGCCCGAGAACGCCGGCGAGATGTCCATGATGCTGGCCTGCGAACGCAGTCTGGAACGGCTGGGCGTCGATCGCCTCGACCTCTACCTGCTGCACTGGGAGAGCCGTCATCCGATGGACGAGATCATCGCCGGCTTCGAGGAGTTGGTCGACGAAGGGCTGATCCTGCGCTGGGGCGTGTCCAACCTCGACATCAAGGCGATGAACGTCCTCGAACGCATCGACGGCGCCGAGCACTGCCAGACCAATCAGGTGCTCTATAACCTCGGCTCTCGGGGTGTGGAGTTCGATCTCCTGCCCTGGGCGCAGGAGCGGAACATGCCGCTGATGGCTTATTCCCCGCTCGGGCGCGGGGACCTGCTGAACCATCCTGTTCTGATCGAAGTCGCTGACCGCCACGATGCGACGCCGGCCCAGATCGCGCTGGCCGCCGTCATGCGCCAGCCGGGCGTAATCGCCATCCCCAAGGCCTCGACCGTCGCCCATGTCGAGGCCAACGCCGCGGCGCTGGAAATCACGCTGGACGAAGAGGACATGGCCGCCCTCGACCGCGCCTTCCTGCCTCCGACCAGCGCCCAGCCGCTGGACATCATCTGAACCAAAGGCTGCATCAGCGTCCCAATCCTGGGACGACGGGACGATTGGCGCGGCCACGGCTTTTGTTCAAATTGCCTCGCCGATCAACGCTATCGCTCTCGGGCGCGACGCGGATCGAAAGGTTCGGTCGAAGGGATCACGGAGCCGAGGGACGGCGTCGCGAACCTCTCGGCTGACAGGCCGGCCCAAGGCCGGTTGACCAAGGGCGGCGGCCGCGTCGGGGGACGGGGTCGCCGCTTTTCGTTCAGGCCCGAATGCAAGACGGCCCCGGCTGCGAAGCCGGGGCCGTCCTGTCTTTCATCGTCAGGCGATAGCCGACGCCCTCAGGCGGCGGCCTTCTGCCCCCCGGCGAAGTTGCCGTAGAAGGTCTCGCCCTTCGCCGCCATGTCGCGCAGCAGCTGCGGAACCTTGAACCGGTCGCCATAGGTCGCCGCCAGACGGTCGGCCGTCTCGACGAATTTCGCCAGACCCGTCTGGTCGATCAGGGTGATCGGCCCGCCGGTCCAGGGCGCGAAGCCCCAGCCCAGGATGGCGCCCAGATCGGCCTCGCGCGGGTCGTCGATGACGCCTTCTTCCCAGCATCGGGCCACCTCGACGACCTGCCGGTACAGCAGGCGCGTCTTCAGCTCGTCGATATAGGCGATGGCCGACGGCTCCTCGGCCTGCTCGTTGGCCTTGGTGGTCGGGGCCAGATCGGCCAGACCGGCCCACAGGGTCTTGGGCGAGCCCTTCTCAGCCGGATAGTCGTAGAAGCCCTTGCCATTCTTGCGCCCGAACCGTCCGCCCTCGACCATGGTCGCGACCAGGGCCTCGCCGGCGTTCGGCACGTATTTGTCGCCGAGGTCGAGCTTCGTCTGTTTGGCGATCTTGTAGGACAGGTCCAGCGCGACATCGTCGTGCATTTCCAGCGGGCCGCGCGGCATGCCGGTCGCCCGGCCGACGTTGTCGATCAAGGCCGGTGCGTAACCCTCGTCCAGCATCGCCATTCCTTCCATCAGGAAGGTGGAGAAGCAGCGCGAGGTGTAGAAGCCGCGGCTGTCGTTGACGACGATCGGCGTCTTCTTGATCTTCAGGACGTAGTCGAGCGTCTTGGCGATCGCCGCCTGACCCGTCTTCTCGCCAAGGATGATCTCGACCAGCATCATCTTGTCGACGGGCGAGAAGAAGTGGATGCCGATGAAGTCCTCGGGACGAACCGACGCCTCGGCCAGACCCGTGATCGGCAGGGTCGAGGTGTTGGAACCGAAGATAGCGCCCTCGACCAGCTGGGCCTCTGCCCGTTTCGTCACGTCGGCCTTGATCTCGCGGTTCTCGAACACGGCCTCGACGACGAGGTCCGAGCCCTTGATGAGTTCATAGTCGGTCGTGGCAGTGACCGAACCGAGCAGGGCGTCATATTTGGCCTGATCGATCTGGCCGCGCTTGAGGCGTTTGCCCAGCAGGTCGGCGACGTGGGCCTTGCCCTTGTCGGCGGCTTCCTGGGTCTGGTCGATCAGGATGGTCTCGATCCCGGCCAAAGCCTGAACATAGGCGATGCCCGCACCCATCATGCCGGCGCCGATGACCGTGACCTTCTTGGGATCGGACTTGGGAATGCCGGCCGGACGCACGGCGCCCTTGTCCAACTCCTGCTTGGACAGGAACAGGCTGCGGATCATCGCCTGGGCCTGCGGCGTCATGATCGTCTTGATGAAGTAGCGCGTCTCGATCCGCAGTGCGGCGTCGATCGGCACCTGCACGCCTTCATAGACGGCCTTCATCAGGTTCAGGGCGGCCGGATAGTTGCCGTAGGTCTGCTTCTTGATCATGGCGTTGCCGACCAGGAAGTTCTGGATGCCGGCCGGGTGATAGGGGCCGCCGCCGGGAAGCTTGAAGTTCTTGTCGTCCCACGGCGCCTGGGCCTTGCCGCCGCCCTTGATCCAGGCCTTGGCGGCCTCGACTTCGGTTCCGGCCGGAACGACCTCATGCACGATGCCCGCGCCCTTGGCGTCGTTCGGGCGGAAGGACTTGCCCTCGGTCATCGCCATCATCGCCGCCTGGACGCCGATCAGGCGCGTCAGCCGCTGGGTGCCGCCGCCCCCGGGGAACAGGCCGACCTTGATCTCGGGCAGGCCCAGCTGGATCTTCGGGCTGTCGCCAACCACGCGGTAGTGGCAGGCCAGCGTCAGTTCCAGACCGCCGCCCAGCGCGAGACCATTGATCGCGGCCGCCACCGGCTTGCCGACCGTCTCAAGCGCGCGCAGGGCGCCGTTCATCTTCCAGCCGGCGTCGAACGCCTCCTGAAGAGTGCCGCCGCCGATCATCCCGCCGGCCATGTCGCCCAGATCGGCGCCGGCGCAGAAGCCGCTGGCCTTGCCCGAAGTGATGACCACGCCCTTGATGGCGTCATCGGTCCTGATGGTTTCGACCAGTTGCGGCAGCTCGGCCATGACCGAGGCCGTCAGGGTGTTCATCGAACGGCCGGGGACGTCGAAGACGACCGTGGCGATGCCGTCGGCGTCGATGTCGATCGTGAAGTTTTCCATGCTCATTTTCCTTCGGATCAGACGCGTTCGATGACGGTGGCGGTGCCCATGCCGCCGCCGATGCACAGGGTGACCAGGGCGGTCGACTTGTTGGACCGCTCCAGCTCGTCCAGGGCGATGCCCGTGATCATGGCGCCGGTGGCGCCCAGCGGGTGACCCATCGAGATTCCGCCGCCGTTCACATTGATCTTCGAATGGTCGATGTTCAGCGCCTGCATGTAGCGCAGCACGACGGCGGCGAAGGCTTCGTTCAGCTCCCACACGTCGATGTCGTCGGGCGTCATGCCCAGACGGCCCAGCAGCTTGCGGGTTACATATTCCGGCCCGGTCAGCATGATCGACGGCTCCGAGCCGATCGAGGCGCCGCCCAGGATTTTCGCGCGCGGCTTCAGGCCCAGGGCCTGACCGGCTTCCAGCGTGCCGATCAGGACGCCGGCCGAACCGTCGACGATGCCGGACGAATTGCCGGGCGTGTGGACGTGCGTCAGCTTCTCGACCTCGGGATATCGCTGGCCGATGACGGCGTCGAAGGCCATCTCGCCCAACATGGCGAAGGAGGGGTTCAGGCCGCCGAGCGTTTGCATGTCCGTGTTCGGACGGATGGTCTCGTCATGGTCCAGACGGACCAGACCCAGCTGGTCCTTGACCGGCACGACCGACTTCGAGAACCGGCCGTCGGCCCAGGCGGCGGCGGCGCGTTTGTGGCTCTCCATCGAATAGGCGTCGACGTCGTCCCGGCTGAAACCGTATTTCGACGCGATCATGTCGGCCGAGACGCCCTGCGGCACGAAGTACGTCTGGAAGGCCGAGGACGGATCGACGGGCCATGCGCCGCCATCGGACCCCATGGCCACGCGGCTCATGGCCTCGACGCCGCCGCCGACCGCGAACTCGGCCTCGCCGGACTTCACCTTGGCGGTCGCCATGTTCACGGCTTCCAGACCCGAGGCGCAGAAACGGTTGATCTGCACGCCGGCGGTGTATTGCGACCAGCCTGCGTTCAGCACGGCGGTGCGGGCGATGTCGGCGCCCAGTTCGCCCACGGGCGTGACGCAGCCCAGGATGACGTCGTCGACCTTCGACGTGTCCAGATTGTTGCGATCCCGCAAGGCTTCGAGCACCTGCGTCGCCAGGCTCAGCCCGGTGATCTCGTGCAGCGATCCGTCCTTCTTGCCCTTGCCGCGCGGGGTGCGAACGGCGTCGTAGATATAGGCGTCAGCCATGGGGTGCGTCTCCAATAAGGACGGATTCGAAGCTCGCGCGCCACAAACCCTACGTTTACGTCAACGTCAAGTAAGAAGGAAGGAACGGAAGCGCTACCTCTCTCCGCTCATCCCCGCGAATGCCGGGACCCAGATCCAGACACCTGCGCGGAGCCGAGTTCTACCGACCGCATCCCTCAACTGGATCCCGGCATTCGCGGGGATGAGCGCGGCTTACTTCCCCGCCGCGTGACACACCGCCTCGACGTTGAACCCGTCCGGGTCATGCACGAACGCCGCATAATAGGTCTCGCCATACTGAGGCCTCGGCCCCGGGACGCCATTGTCCTTGCCGCCGGCCTTTAGCGCCGCCGCATGAAACGCCCTGACCGCCTCCCGCGTGTCCGCCCGAAAGGCGATATGGTTGCCCTCGCCCGGCTTTTCGTTGTCGGCGATGACGAAATCCACCTCGCCCCCGACCCCGAACATCACAGCCCGGCCGCCGGCTTCCGTCTGTTCCGGTGAGACCTC
>Ga0247808_10000551_pt1 | contig 18076 bp, 21 predicted proteins | sample UWRJL089202R1_FD_179914 | JGI IMG/M metagenome (GOLD analysis project Ga0247808, IMG submission 179914) | Plant litter microbial communities from Arlington Agricultural Research Station in Wisconsin, United States - UWRJ-L089-202R-1 | ecosystem: Environmental > Terrestrial > Plant litter >... | reverse complement strand
GGTTTGGTTTGTTGGCACCACCATCGCCTCCCATGCTCCCAAAGAGATTTCGGGGTCCTCAAAAGTCTTGCTTTTTCACGCATTAAACAAGTTAAAATGAAGAAACCAATCAGCTTCTTCTTCTCCTATTGTTCTACCAAGGTTAGGTTTCCTCGGAAGATCTCAAGAGTTTCAGTGAGAGTGCCCGGCACTTTCTCAACACTGGTAGTCCACGAGTGCTGCGGTTGTTATAATAGAATCAGTCGTACAACTATAGTGTAATCAGTCATACAACTATAGTGTCGCAAGTCTCATTGGCAGAAAAACAAAAACGAAAAGTTTGGCAGTGGAGATTTCAGACGATAGAACTTACTACTTCTGTTGACGAAAAGGCAATGCTTTTGATCCAGTGACACTGTCACTAGCCACAGGGGTTTCAAAGTGAAAACCGGAAAAGATGAGCCTAAAAGTAACAGTGCCATTCCATTTCCCTTTTCTGAAAAGCTTCGGGATTTCTTCCATTTTAAAATCCTATAGGAGCGGTATTGGCTGATCGGCAACTGCAGAGTCTCTTGCAGTTTGTGTGCAGCCCAATTGGCCAGGGAGTAATAAATGAAGGGTTTTGCTTCGAGATCTAATCATCTACTAGATTCCTGACTGCTCATGTCTATCTGATACCCAACCTTTACCAGCAGCCTTTATTGTACTTGTTGTATTTATTGTTTTATTCTTAGACACTTTCGGGACTTTCACAGTCAGTCCTATCGGCTCAGCCGCAAGCTCAGGACGAGGAATGGTTCGTGTGTACATCATTGTGCGATTGATTTCTAGTGGGGATATAGACGTAGATTTAGCTCTGCTCTCCCAAGGACCTCGACCGTCCAGAGCTGAACTACCATAATTTTCCTACCCTATACGTGCTTCAAGACCAGTCTGCCGCGTAGTGAAGACGGCACACACACCCAAGCATAGTCCCCGCCGCAGCATAAATCCTACCTTATCTACGTAGATATAAGATATGCACTACTTGCACGCGTTGAAGTCTCAACCAAAACTTCACTGGGACAGCAAGCAAGTGAGTTCTTGTTGGATTGGCGACGCTGACAAGCTGGAAGCCAGTAGTACATTTGCCGAGACGCAGATCTGAGAACGAAATCTGACAAAGAAAAGTGGACTGCCTCGTGGAATGGGGAATTTGAGCCCCATTGAAAACAGAGTTTGTTGCCGCAGTAAGTGTGTACCGTAACTTTAGTAAGGCTTCCCGGGTTTGCTATTTATAGGGCCGACGGTCGATGCGAAGGCTGGGGCCGCCTCTTAGGAGAGATTTTGACGACTCCCCATTCCAACACGCTTCCTTCAACACACAATATAACGAATGAGCCGCGCGGCAGCCATGTACGTCGTTTGCAGAACTGCCCCGGTACAGTACGCGGGACAGACTACTTTGTGTACTGGCATATATTCCCACTAGAATGGCAGAGCTGTTAGCCCAATCTTTTGTTCGATGCTCGGTTTCACAACACCACCGTGAAACTGAAACATGAAACTCTATTCTCAATAGCGGGCCTGCGGGTGGACGAACGAATAATAGCGCCCGGTAGCCAAGTTATGTTTCTGATAAATGTCTACTCCTTTCTGGTGCGTAGTCTTCTCCAGTTCTTTTCCATCGGCGTCTGTCATGCCCAGCAAAATCAAACATAAAGAGCTCGACCTCGCTCGTCCATTGGGGCGAAGTAAAGCGACCAGACGCTGTGATCCCTACTCACACCAGGACTTGCCTCAATCAGGGCGACGGGGTCGTGCTTACAGTAACAAGTAGTGATTAGTGAAGCCACACAAGGGCTTGCCTTTGCATACGGCTCGTACAAGAAGGCGAACCATGGCCAAGTGATGGGTTGTCGTTGTGGCGGACCCACAGTACCTTCCTAGTAGCCGTACAAGTATGAACCGCCGATTGATCCTCCAGTGCAAACCTCCTTACATTCTTTTCTTCCAACCAAAAACCCAAATCCCAAATCCTAATAGTTCCCGTTGTCATTAATATTCACCCTTCTGCAGCAACTCTTGGTTTTTGTTGCGTGGTGAAACCAGGGTACGCACGGCCTACGTCACAAATTATTCATCTGTACAATTGTATTGGCGAAACACCAAAACTTGCATTCCTGTTCTGTCCGATCAACAGCTCATCAGCATCACTGTACCCTCATAAACTTGGCCTACTTATCACAAATAGAGTTGATTCACTCTGCAGTCATTGGAACATCCCATCTCTCTAACTGATTGCCAATATGGCTTACTCTGGAAACAATGGAGGCTACAAGGAGCATCAGCTTCAAGATCTTCCCCCTGGAAACTCAGTATGTGGACATACCCCGACTTATTACCCCTTTACAACGAAGCCTTTCTAACACGATCATTTACTAGTATCACCTACCTCCTCACCACGGCGACGACGAAGAGACGAACCTACCCCTACTAAATCCAAATCAACCCCCTTATCAACAGTCAAACATATTCGACGATCCAAGCAGTCAACACGACGCTCCTCCCCGGCCTGTATCAGCTTACAGCCTCACAGAGTCATATATTCCGGGAGCGGCCCCTACAGCTTACAGCAGTGAGTATGGCGCAGGTTCTGCATATCAGGAGGACAATCCATATGCTGCACGAGTGGACTCCCCATATTCAAGAGCCGATACCGACTCTACTGAGGCGTGGCGGCAGCGACAGGTCCCTGGAGCTGGATTAAAACGTTATGCAACAAGGAAGGTCAAACTGTCACAAGGCAATGTTCTAAGCGTAGACCATCCTGTTCCAAGTGCGATCAAAAATGCCATACAGCTGAAGTATCGACAAGACGCTCAAGGCCATACCGAAGAATTTTCGCATCTACGGTACACGGCAGCAACTTGCGACCCTGACGAGTTCAATCTCAAGAATGGCTACAACCTGCGCCCGGTCATGTACAATAGGCATACGGAGCTTCTCATCGCTGTTACCTACTACAATGAAGACAAGCAGCTCACTGCCCGAACACTTCATGGTGTGATGCAAAATATCCGCGATATTGTGAATCTGAAAAAGTCTGATTTCTGGAATGTTGGTGGACCCGCTTGGCAGAAGATTGTCGTTTGCCTTGTCTTCGATGGTCTTGACGCTTGCGACAAAGCTACTCTGGATCTTCTAGCAACTATTGGAATTTATCAGGATGGTGTGATGAAAAAGGACGTGGATGGAAAGGAGACTGTTGCTCATATTTTTGAATACACTACCCAACTTTCGGTTACCGCAAACCAGCAGCTGATCCGACCCGATGATCGCGATGAGAAGGCCAACAACTTGCCCCCCGTGCAGATGATGTTCTGCTTGAAGCAAAAGAACAGCAAGAAGATCAATTCTCACCGCTGGCTTTTTAATGCCTTTGGTCGACTGTTGAATCCGGAGGTTTGTATTCTTCTAGATGCCGGAACTAAGCCAGGAACAAAATCTTTGTTGGCTTTATGGGAAGGATTTTACAACGACAAAGATCTTGGAGGTGCCTGCGGTGAGATACATGCAATGCTGGGAAAGGGCGGTCGCCAACTTCTGAATCCCTTAGTTGCAGCTCAGAACTTTGAGTACAAGATCAGTAACATTCTGGATAAACCTCTCGAAAGCTCTTTTGGGTATGTTAGCGTGTTGCCGGGAGCTTTCTCGGCTTATCGCTTCAGAGCTATTATGGGAAGGCCGCTGGAACAGTACTTCCACGGCGATCATACTCTTTCGGCTGTACTGGGAAAGAAAGGCATTGAAGGAATGAACATTTTCAAGAAGAACATGTTCTTGGCAGAAGACAGAATTCTCTGTTTTGAGCTGGTTGCTAAAGCTGGGTCAAAGTGGCATTTGACTTACATCAAGGCTGCCAAAGGAGAAACTGATGTTCCAGAAGGAGCACCAGAATTCATTGGACAACGTCGAAGATGGCTCAACGGTTCGTTCGCAGCAAGCATGTACTCCATCATGCATTTCAGCAGAATGTAAGTTTGGATTGAACAGGTTGTAATTTGTCAGATAACTAACATGTTAATAGGTATAAGAGCGGCCATAACATTGTTCGAATGTTCTTCCTCCACATACAACTTATCTACAACATGTTCACTGTGTTCTTGTCTTGGTTCATGCTGGCGTCCTTCTGGTTGACGACTACTGTTATCATGGATCTGGTTGGACTACCCGTTGCCGCTTCTTCCACGAACGCTGAACGGGATGCCTGGCCTTTTGGTAATGTCGCAACGCCAATTATCAACACTCTCCTAAAATACCTCTACATCGCATTTGTGCTAGTGCAGTTTATTCTTGCACTTGGTAACAGACCAAAAGGTTCGCGAATTACGTACATAATGTCGTTTGTGGTATTTGGCGTTATCAATGCATATATCATCGTCTTGTCCATGTATTTGGCAGTTAGGGGTATTGCGGGAGCTTCATTTAACACGGATGATCCAGCAAAATTCTTTGGTAGCTTCTTCAGCGGCTCAGGTGACTCTGGAGGCATTATCATTATTGCTATGTCCGCTACATTTGGTTTATACTTCGTGGCATCTTTCATGTACCTCGACCCGTGGCACATGTTTACCTCTTTCGGTCAATATCTCCTGCTCATGTCTTCCTACATCAACATTTTGATGGTTTATGCTTTCAGCAATTGGCATGATGTATCTTGGGGAACTAAAGGCTCTGACAAGGTTGACGCATTACCTTCTGCGAAAACCACAAAGACAGACGGCAAGGCAGCTGTTATCGAGGAAATTGACAAACCACAAGAGGATATTGACGATCAATTTGAGGCTACAGTCAAGCGTGCCCTGGAACCTTTCAAGCCACAGATTGAGGATGAGAAGAAGACATTGGAGGACTCTTATAAGTCTTTCAGAACAAAGCTTTTGATCTCATGGGTGTTCTCCAATTGCGCGTTGATTGTGGGTATTACAAGTGATAGTGTTGATAGTTTTGGATTCGGAGTAAGTCACTCGAATAATACTTGTATATGTTACTAACCACTCTTAGAAAAACAAAGCCTCGGATCGAACTGCGAAGTTCTTTGAAATTCTGCTATACGCAACAGCTGTGTTGTCCCTCATCCGATTTATAGGATGCATGTGGTTCTTGGGTCGCTCTGGCATTATGTGTTGCTTCTCCAGACGTTAGATTAGCAAGGGTTTAGCGCTAGGATGGACGAATTGACGACTTTCAATAGTGCGATGACGACGTTGTATCGATAGTTAGCCTGGCATTTGGTGGAAACTGCATTTCAATAAAAGGCGTTGAGATATTGAGAAGAGTATAGCTCTCTTGTGTAATTTTGAGTTGAAGAATCCAATACCCTTTTGAAATCTCACATATTTGTACGTTATCAACTCTACTTGACATCACTTGCCTTTGGCAGGTTCTCTTCAGTTTACGCTTCTTTATATGTTACCTAAATGTCTCGTGACCGCGTCCTATTTTTAGCCGAGGCCGGTAGGGAGGACAAGGCTGTAATATGACTACCATAGTCACAAATTGAATTTAGTATATGTAAAGACACAAGAGTTAGATATTCACATCCAAATATATTGTACATCTTTCTCTACGCAGTGTCCCAGGTTTATCGAGCTCATCTCTGCAGACTTCTTCCTACCACTTGATGGTTTTGTCAGCCTCACCGTTCTCCAGGGATCTTCGCCTTCTAAAATCTTATCGGCTCACATCTTTGACTTTGCCCCATTGCTACTCATAGGTTCTTCTACAAGCCATACCAAAGCGGCCTCAAATCGGGCAAGATGTTGAAAATCTGGTCTTTGGTAAGTTCTTCCAATTCAACTCTTATTTTCCCAATAGTCTCCACTTCTGCCAACATTCTAATCAAAACTTAGAAACAAAAGGCGCAAGCAGAGGAGAATGCCAACGCTGCCACCGGAGCCAGAAAGAAGAAGGTTACAGCTGCTCAGCTGCGTGTTCAGAAAGGTATGCCCATCTGTCGTCAGTCTGTAAGCTCATATCCGGCATTAACTAATCTCAACCACCAGATCTTTCCGAACTCTCTCTGCCAAGCACCATGAAAACCGACTTCCCAGATCCTGACGACACTCTAAACTTCACACTTACGATCGAGCCAGATGAGGGCATGTACAAAGGCGGGCGTTTCTTCTTCACATTCAATATCGGCCAAGGCTTCCCGCATGATGTACCAAAGGTCAAGTGCACGCAGAAGATCTACCATCCCAATATCGATTTGGAGGGCAATGTCTGCTTGAACATTTTGCGCGAGGATTGGAAGCCCGTCTTGAATTTGCAAGCTATCGTTATAGGTCTGCAGGTATGTACATTCTCGAGCTTATCTATGCCCCACCTGTCAAAAACTGTTGTAGCAGTTATGAGACAACTCGCAATACGTCCACACTACGTTCGTTGTATGCACTTACTAACGTATTATTTCAAGTTCCTCTTCCTCGAACCAAATGCCTCCGATCCCCTCAATAAGGAAGCAGCGGAGGATCTAAGATCCAACCGCGAAGGCTTCAAGCGCAATGTTAGATCATCGATGGGTGGTGGAGCAGTCAAGGGCCAAAATTTCGACCGAGTTCTTCGGTCCTGAATCATGTTAAGGTCAGCATATAAATGTTTGTGCAGCTGAGCATATAATGTGGCGTTATGTTGGGAATCATGGGTTTATACAAGACTACTTCGCGACTTTATATGAAGTGTAGACAATTTCAAGTTATTATAACACCCTTCTTTCAGCCCTAAGACAAGGCTGGAGGGTAATAAAGAAAACCTCAAGGTAGCCTTCTTTCACGAAACAAATGAACTTTTGGCCCATACATTTTGGCACTTTTGTTGTTTGAAGACTACAGAGGCTTGGGTTTATTATCCAAACCTGTAGTGATGTAAACCAAATAAACTCATGTTTCTTTAGAACAAAGTCAAGTAAACAATACATGGACACACCATTAGACTTTAGTAATGCTTACATTCCTTGCAGACTATGGTATGTCTTCTGTGCACAATATTGTGCCAACTGATGTAGGCACGCTTCTTTTTGTACGTACTCAATGTCCCTAATTGTCCATGCGTATTATGATCGCTGGGATGAAATAGCTTTCTACAAAACTTTCTACAAAACACCTCCTGGACCTCTCACGAAAGCCCATCAACCAAATTATATATTGCAAATAAACTAGTTGCTATTGGTTTTTTGATGACGTTAAGTGCTAGGGTACACGGACTGGTAAACCTAAGCCTGGCTGATGCCAAGGATATTGGAGCGAGACCGGAACGGACCCTAGTCCCCCAGCGTTTTTCAATTTTTAGAGCTCTGGAGTCATAAGAGAACACTTCCCCAAACTCACTCACAAACATCCATCTCCACTCCAAAAACACTGAAAATGGCCTCAAGAACATTATCCAGAGCTATTCGCTCGCCATTGGTCAAGCAACTAAATGCCCCAGCCCGAAGAACCTTTGTTTCTGCCATAAACGCATCTGCCAGACCCACCGCTCGTGCTGCTGTCGCATCAGCTCAGCAAGTCCGTGGAGTCAAGACAATTGACTTTGCTGGTGTCAAGGAGGATGTCTACGGTATTATATGCCCTCTAAAAATCGAGGGAAACGAACTAACAGTCTTTTAGAGAGAGCTGACTGGCCTGCCGCGAAGCTTCAGGTATTTATTCTCTGACTGTGACTCAAGAGTATTTATTGATTTGATAATAGGAGTACTTCAAGAATGACACAATGGCTATCATCGGTTATGGTTCCCAAGGTCATGCCCAGTCCTTGAACATGCGTGACAATGGATTGAACGTCGTTGTCGGTGTGCGAAAGAACGGGCAATCATGGAAGGATGCTCAACAAGATGGTTGGGTGCCAGGCAAGAACCTTTTCGAGGTTGATGAGGCCATCTCCAAGGGTACAATCATCATGAACTTGCTCAGTGATGCTGCTCAAAGCGAGACCTGGCCAGCAATTAAGCCCCAGATCACCAAGGGCAAGGCAAGTCCCCAAAACTAAATTACTACTACCATTTCTAATTCCGATCAGACCCTCTACTTCTCCCACGGTTTCTCCCCAGTCTTCAAGGACCAAACCAAGGTTGATGTCCCAACTGACGTTGATGTCATCCTCGTTGCACCCAAGGGATCTGGACGAACTGTCCGAACCCTGTTCCGCGAGGGACGTGGAATCAACTCCTCCATTGCCGTTTTCCAAGATATCACTGGCAAGGCAAAGGAGAAGGCAATTGCCCTTGGTGTCGGTGTTGGAAGCGGTTACCTATACGAGACCACATTCGAGAAGGAGGTCTACTCTGACTTGTATGGTGAGCGAGGTTGCTTGATGGGAGGTATCCACGGTATGTTCCTCGCACAATACGAGGTTCTCCGTGAGCAAGGACACAGCCCAAGTGAAGCTTTCAACGAGACTGTTGAGGAGGCCACCCAGAGCTTGTACCCACTCATTGGCGCAAACGGTATGGACTGGATGTACGAGGCATGCTCGACTACTGCACGTCGTGGTGCTATCGACTGGAGCGGAAAGTTCAAGGATGCATTGAAGCCAGTATTCAACGATCTTTATGACTCTGTCAAGACAGGAAAGGAGACCCAGCGATCACTCGACTTCAACTCTCAACCTGATTACCGTACCAAGTACGAGGCTGAGATGAAGGAGATCCGCGATTTGGAGATCTGGAGAGCAGGAAAGGCTGTCCGGTAAGCTTTACAGTCCCATACTTACTTGAAACGTGCTAATAATATTTCACAGATCCCTCCGTCCCGAGAACCAGTAGTGGAGATAGGAGCAGTGAGTGGGTGGTGGGGTTTATCTTTCATACTGGACATCTGGGGAACTGTAATATACCTTCTTCCGATAATCAAGGCTTGGAATCGCAAAAGTTTAACTCTACACGTTTCAATGTATTTCTACTCGCATCCCACTGTAAATGGACTCTGATGCACCGAAGTGACTCACGCCATCGGCCTTGGCGCTAACCATTTTAACGACATAACTAATAAATATTTAGAATAACTAACAACATATATTGAACGAAGAACGGAAAACCTCAATTCCTCACACAATCCAATCACTCTTGCAATGGCCGACCCAGCCAACTCTCCTCCATTGACCCGCTCGAGCGTCATCGCTGCACATGAATTGATCAAGGAATACATACATTACACCCCCGTCCTCACAAACACAACGCTCGACCAGCTAGCTTCAACGCCACAGTCCGCAGAGTCGCTTGAGGATGGGCCATGGAATGGTCATAAACCCGCACACCCAAAGATTCGACTCTACTTCAAATGCGAAAATCTACAAAGGGTGGGGGCGTTCAAAGCACGCGGGGCTTTCCATGCATTACTGCGGTTGATGGCAGAGGAGGGCTGGGAGGCCGGCGGTGGGAGGGAGAGAGGTGTTGTTACGCATAGTTCTGGTTTGTTGAATTCGAATTCCGTCAAAGGAGAACAACGTTTGCTAAGACACTTGTCTAGGTAACCACGCACAAGCTCTCGCGCTCGCAGCCAAAACACTAAACGTCCCCGCCACGATCGTGATGCCCACCATATCCACGCCAACCAAAATCGCTGCGACACAGGGATACGGCGCCAATGTGATATTCAGTGGAAGCACGAGTACGGAACGAGAAGCTGTTGTTGCCGAAGTCATGCAGAAAAATGGTGCAACCTTGGTTCCACCATATGATCACCCTGACATTATGTTAGGTCAGGGTACGATGGGACTGGAATTACAAGCTCAAGCCGTCGAAATGGGTGCGAAGAAAGGATTGAATACCATTATTACGCCGTGTGGCGGCGGAGGTATGCTTTCAGGCACGGCGTTGAGTTGTGAAGGGACTGGGATCTTCGTATTTGGTGCTGAACCAGAATTTGAGGGCGCGAATGATTGCCAGCGCGGATTCGCTGCGGGGAAAAGAATTGAGACTGTTAAAACTCTGACCATTGCTGATGGGCTTCGCACACCAGTAGGAAAGTATCCATGGTCCGTAATCTACGAAAGGAAACTAGTGAGGCAGATGTTTAGCGTGACAGAGGAGCAGATTAAGAGAGCGCTGAGGCTGGTCTTCGAAAGAATGAAGGTTGTGGTTGAACCAAGTGCGGTCGTTGGTTTGGCAACTGTGTTGTTCAATGAAGATTTTAGGACACTTGTGGAGGAGGAAGCAGGGGCGGAGGGATGGGACATAGGGGTTGTGTTCAGTGGTGGTAATGTGAGTATGGAAGCTTTAAGTGGATTCTTTCCAAAGACATCTTAAGGAGTAAATAGTTTCGGTGGAGGTATTCCACTCCTGCTCGGTGTAGGACTCTAAACATATATTGAACTCACCAGGATATGTAACACATTGTATAGATGAGAAGACCTAAATAATGATCTTGAATGCATTTTAAATATTTCCATGTCGGAAACCAACTTATCTGACTTCGAATGGTAAGTGTTATTTTACGATGTGCAAAGCTAAGCTGTGAAAGAAAGACACGTCCTGGCATTCTCCTGTAACTCATTGTAATAGTCACTTAGTGACTGCATAACTATCCAAAGGAGATTAAAGGGAGGTTCCACAGAACTAAGTACAATGGTTCTTTAAGCCCAATAAAGAGTTTTTCGTATCTTCATTATATCTTTCTCTTAGTAACAAAGACTTCCAGCTTGTTCATCTTCTATCTGACTCCTGAATGAACTATTCAAAAACATTTGAACACACGGCAACGTATAGTTTCCTACATATAAAATACGCCCCCCTGGATCCCTTCTTTACTACTAACTGGAACCTTCCGCTGCAACAAGCATAAACTTCTCAGTAAATAGCCAAGCATCGACACCAAAATGCCTTGCACACTCCATACCTTTCTCCACTCCCACTGCGGCTGCGCCTACCACCTCCGAGACAACACCCACAGCAATCCGAGCTGCAACACGCATCTCAACCACACCATTGAATACGTCGAGGAACGCTGCGACCCGCGCTGCACCCGAACCTGCCCGGAAGAGAAGCGCCACCTGTTCAAGCTCGCTGCGAAGGAGAACAGTGCGGCTGAGCTTGCAACAAGGGAACAACAGGAGTGGGTTTTGCAAGCGCTGGAGGAGTTGGAGCTGTGATAGATAAGTTTACAGGTGAGTAAAAAATTATGGAATTTAGGGAAAGTAAGTTGGTCTCACTTGGAGTTATGTTTACTATCTAAGAAACATTGCTATTTCTGGATTCGCATATCGTCAAAATTTGGATCTCTGAATTAGTTTAGCTGTTTGCTCTCTATTCTTATGGTGTACAAGCTACCAGCTCAAGGGAATATGGGGGGTCAGAGATGGATTTGAACATAAGTTACCGCTCATTTCATCTATTTTCATCTCAGTAGATCAGCAACGTGAAAGAAAGCTTTGTTATGTAATTTGTAGTAATGTAATTGTACGTCCAGATGGTCCTATGTACACTATAGTCTGTATGTTTTGAACGTGTTCGATATATGGTTTTCAAATCCTGAACCTGAAGCCCTTCTTTCCATCACTCGATGTTCCTCCGTTGATAGCGCCTTCAACATATATACCCTAGAAACCAGTTAGATGTAAGTTAGAATCTACTCGTTTAAGGCTACTGACCTGGTCCAATTTCTTATTGAGTCCAACAAGAATGAATCTCAAAACTGTGGCTGAAATGACAGCCATAGCTGCCATAGCACAGTTTACTGACATGGCAACTACAAATCTTGGTCCTTGATGAAAGTCAGTATATACGCTATGGATCTACGTGCTTTGCCTTACCGTCTTCTTTGCTGTACATGTAACTAGCGTAAATGGAACTTGTGTTTGAAATCGCGTTGACAAAGGCTAGGGCAGCAGCTCGTTTGGCTGGCGGTCTGGGAATCGAGTTGCTAATCCAGGCAAGACCGACCACGTATCCAGAGTAGACTCCTGGGACCATAAGCATCATCGCTAGATATCTTGGTCCAGTTTTCGTAGTAGCTGCTGCCAAGATGAAAGCAATCATGGCGACGCAAAGCGGAAGTACGATATGGAGGTAGCGCTCTCCAGTTCGATCTGTTTGAAGTCAGCTGAGCTCTCTCATCTCAAGCCTGATCATGAGCTCATACCAGCGTGCCAGGAATTCAAGAAGGTTGTGATTACTGCCAGGACGTAAGGAGGAGCAGTGAGAAGCAATGTGACAACACGACTGCGTCCCAAGGTTGCAACAACAGTGCTGTTAGTGGTCAGCTGTGGCTCTCCTCGATGTTCTGCACCCGACTTACGGGAAGAAGTTTGTAACTGTCCCAGATGCAACTATTCCAAAGACCATCACCATTAGAATATAAGTTTTCATATCCGAAAACGCAAGTTTCAGGCCAACTTTGAACGATTGGTGTTGACCGTCTACCCAGTCGTCCTCTCCAATATCTTCTTCCAGGCGCCAGATTGCGAGCAATCGTTCTTCTTCCGTGAGCCACGTTGTGGTACGAGGAAAATTGGGCAGAATGAAGAATGCTACAAGGGCGATGGCGATCGTCACAACTCCTTCAATGATGAACAGCCAGCGCCATGCTCGTAGCCCTTTGGTCCCATCCATATTGCCCGTGATGCCAGCGGCAATCAACCCGGAGAAGGCACCGCTAATCAGCGCACCCGAGTAGAATATAGCCTAAGGAGTGAATGTTAGTATCCCATCGATCTGGAATAGTGATCGATCAAAATATATGACCAAACGTACTGTTCGGAAACCAAGCTCCTTCCCTATTATCAGATTAGCAACAGCTCGACCTATGCATGGTGTGAAATAACATACGAGTATACCAGCAAGACAAGTAATACAAGCATCCTGGGAAGTACGCGGCTTCGACAAATCCAAGGAAAAATCGACAAGCAATCAATCCTGCATAATTGTGGCATGCAGCTGTGGCTGTGGATATGATCCCCCACACTATCATACATATCGGCAAGTATATGGCAGGCTTTCCAATTCTATTAAGAAACAGATTGGACGGGACTTGCATTAGTAGATATCCCACGAAAAGAATACTGACGGATGTCTATATGTATATTGTCAGTAAATTCGGAAACGTACGAATTTCTAGAATACTGACCTGGAATTGTCGGTCTCCCAAATCTAAGTCTTCATATATACCTCCCAATTTGGCTGCAGCAATATTATTCTATTTTCCATTAGCTCTTACTTTCGATGAACAATCGGAGGAAATACATACCCGATCTAGATAGTTCATTATGTACCTATTGGAGAATGTGATATCAGTAAGAGCGTCCTTGACTCATACGCACTATCGGGGCAAAGCTCATACATTATGACAATCATAGGCATAAGTCTCAGATCTATCTTCTTCCTCAAACTCGTCTCGACTGATAACCTTTCCTCGGGGCTCATATTACGAATGAATTCCGGCGCCTCAAACTTTTTCTTAGGAGGTATTGCTGCCACTGGATCGGATCCATCGACATGATGGCTCTGTACCTTATCTTCAGAGCTAGATTCAATACCTCTGATGCCGACCTCTTTCTCAATAGGGGAAGACATATTTTGATGTTCTACTGTTTTGTATTGGCACAATTTGTAGTCGCTCTCGTCTCCTTTCAAACATACAAGTGTGGTGGTTGATCAATGGCTTCAGATTTGTGAAATATGAATAGAGCAGAGATTGGTGAATCTTTAAAAGCAACCAATACAAGACATTACAAGCAGAAGAAAGTCCAGGAAGTTAAGCTCTTGACAAGGTTGGGCGTTATGCTTAAGCTATGCTTAGCTTCCTTTACCCCATCATTTAGCCAGCCACTTACGATGCTAAGTGCGGTACTAAACGACAGGATCTTGAAGCAAAAGGGCGGGGTAGAAGGGAAGAAGGGCCGGTGGGCTGGTCTTGGGGGATGATCAAACGACGCGAGGCGGGGATAGGAGAGATGGGATTAGAGATGTGGTTGGGGTTGGGGAAAGGTTGGAGACGGGATAGTTGATGATGGTGATGGATGGGACGGAACAATTCGTGCGGAGTCTGTTCACAGCCTGTTGAAGCTTCATTACCGTGAGACATGGGTCAATCCTCCTATCTTGCCCAATCGTTAGAAAGAAATGAGGAGCAGCATAGAAATAGTGCATCAGGAATAGATTTCACCGATATCGTCATGTGTGGTAGTATTGAGGATGCCATGACTCGAATAGGAGTAGGACGGTCACTGCGATCTCAGGTGATCAGAGTAATACAGCTAACGGGCTCTGACGGGGTGAGCATTTTAGACTTAATTGCTGGGCATAAGCCTTTGGTCTATATTCATGGAGATCGAAAACTGTGGACGACTTGGATAGTGTCCTCCTTGATGGTGGTGAACAAGGTGGACCGAAATAAGAGTTCGGATGTATTTACAGCGCAAATAGCAAAAAAGAGATGGCACGGTTCTAGGGAATAGAATCTGTGATGTACAAAACAAGAAAAAGGACCAGAAACAATGATGAGATAAGATTAGATATTTGAATTCAAGTATTAGAGTTTAGGGGTTTCCTTCACCAAGAGCATCTGGAATCCAAGCTTGAGATCGCCGTTCATACCGGCGGCGGCAGGGCGACCGGAATCTCTGTCCACAAAAACATGAACTATCTCACCGACGGACTTGACTTCCTCTACCCCTTTCTCGAATAGTGCCACTTCATAAGTGACACTGCTCTTCCCTAGCTTGTTAACCCTCAGCGCCAACTCAGCAACTGCAGGGAAAGCTATGCTCCCAAAGAAGTCACTATGAGAATGGACCACGAGTCCATACTGTGAGGAGGTGGGTGGGTGTAGCCCACATTTCTCGATGAGATACGTATTAACCACAGAATCGTATCTAGTATACCTTTAGCATTGGATAGAACAAGGAGGCATCTGCAATCCAGCTTACAAGAAGTTGTAGATACTGTTATTCATATGGTCATACATATCGTTATCTGACCTAAGAAGGCATATTTAGCCACTATAATATTGTATAAAACATATGACATAATATAACATAATATAATGTGAAGCGACTCACCATCTTGTCCGGTATTCCAAGATATATCCATAATCCTGCCTCTTCCGAAGCCTCAGGCTCGTAGAGACCATTATTGGCTTTATTGAGTTCTGCAACGATCAATCACTCACTCAATTCTTAGCAAATCACTGGCGCGGGCTGTAAGGTGAGAGAGAGAGCTTTGTCTCAGTCACAACCATTTGGCAATGGGTGAACACCGTAATATCCTAGTTCAAGACATTAATCTCTTTGCGAACCGAGGCAATCGCGAAATAGCTTCGCGGGCTTCGCGGGATAGCTCTTATCCCACTGTAGCTTTTCTGCCATCAGTTGTCGACACACCGCCTAATTTATTTGAGCCTTCAATCCTATCGTTAAAGTCTACCACAGTATTAGGAAGTTGAGAACAAGGCTAAACAGTTCCGCCTCGACCTTTCATGATCCTAACCTCTAAAATTGTTTCTTTCACAATAAACCCGCTGGCTAGATCTCCCAAGTTCCTTGAGCTTCTCGCTCGACGAGCTCTGAATATAAATCCGACTATGGCTGTTGATTTTCCAAAAAGTACTGCCTACCCGGCGTTGGAGGAAAAGAAGCCATTCCAGGAGCCTCCCCCCGTCATAGTCACACCCTGTGATCCATGGCCGCGGCCATATTATCTTGAACATGGGCTACGCCGAGTTGCGCCATACCATTTTACCTACAATACATACTGCAAAGAGAGATGGAGAGGTCGCGAATTATTAGATATTTTTTCAAGTGAATTTAGAGATAGGCCTATGGAGTACTATGTGAGTAGGGATTTTCTGAAACTTTGCATACTTCTAACAGATTTAGAAAGATGCGATTGAAAAAGGAGCAGTGGTTGTGAACGGTAAAGCAGTTGCTACCACAGCTCATATTGTTAAAAACGGCGATGTAATTTCTCACACTTTACATCGACACGAACCTCCTGTTACAGCGTTACCCATATCAGTTCTATTCGAGGATAATGATATGATAGTTATCAATAAACCCTCAGGCGTGCCAGTTCATCCTGCTGGTCGCTACAACTATAATTCTGTGGTGGAAATAATGCGCGCGGAGAGAGGACATCAATTCAACCCGTTACCTTGCAACAGGCTCGATAGATTGACCAGTGGGGTCATGTTTGTTGCCAAAAACCCAAAAGCTGCGGAAAAGCTGAGTTTGCAAATTTCTGGGCGAACTGTAAGAAAGGAATATGTTGCGAGAGTCAGGGGAGAATTCCCGGCAGAAACTGTTGTTTGTGATCAGCCAATACTACAAGTATCTCCAAAACTTGGTCTTAATCGAGTGCGCGCCAGTGGAAAGACAGCCCGAACCGTTTTCAAAAGACTAGAGTACTATCCTCCAACCTTGGACGAAGAGGTGCAGAATATGTCACTAGAAGAATCTAAATTGGCTGAGGTCAGGCCTTGGCTCAAAAAGGGTGGCTATTCTATAGTAAGATGCCTCCCAGTCACAGGCCGGACGCATCAACTGAGAGTACATCTACAATTCCTAGGGCATCCTATTGGGAACGACCCGATATATTGCAACCAGCGGGTATGGGGAGATACTCTAGGAGCAAACGATGCTGATGCTTCGAAAGATACTGATGAAGATATCATAACCCGTCTATCAAGAATGGGGAAGTCAGAGGTTGCAGATGCTGTTGCATACCATGACGAGATGGTAGATGACTATAACAAAAAGAAGGCGGAGAAAATGTCTGGTGAGTTATGTGAAGTCTGCGAAACACCTCTGTATACCGATCCTGGTGAACAAGAATTGTCTTTGTGGCTTCACAGTCTACGCTATGAGGATGCCGGTGGTTCTTGGAGCTATGTCAGTCCTCTACCAGCCTGGGCTCTTCCCCCAACAGGCATGACCGGTGCGACAGACGTTGGTGGTCTCGATGAGCTTGTTGAGGCGGTGAAAGATGAAAATCCTGAGATAGTTGGATAGTTTACGACGATACACTGCATACCTTCGTACAAATGGTGCGCCACATTCAGAACAATAGAACTGATCAAGAGGCGCAGCTAAATGTTGTTTGCATATATAAAGATATCAGCCAATTAGACATCATATGAAATAAAGTATGAGCCATCAGACTGAGGATTATGTTAGTGATTGAAAATATTGTCTGAGAATATTCAGCTTAATTTTGATGATTCTTCTCAATTCGGCTTTTTGAGAATTCATTTCAGTCAAGAAAGGTAACCTAGGGCTTCCTTGTCACTAGTATGTGGTATGAAAGTGATTAGTATAATCTCAACATTCTACGACTTGGAATGAGTATTTTGAGTTTGATTCCAAAATAAAGTAAAATGATCACGTGTTGACGTGACGCCAACGACACGTCGAGCGCGAATAATTGCTTAATGACCCCTCATCAATATTGGCCATCATGGCATACGCACAGTCAAATATTAGCAATGACAATGATGGTAGCGATGATATGGAGGGTCAAAGTGATGATCTTGTTGCTAAGTATGGGCAGGGTCGGGCCCTGACAACGACTGATGAATACATTGATAGTTTGTATCCCACGTTAATTCACAAACCAATATTGACTTTCTCGTAGAGGTTGTCGACCATTCGCCGAGCAGTAATACCGATTCAGAAGTTGAAATTACAGAGGTGAGGTCTAGAAGTGAGGATGATTTAAAGAGAAAACGGCACAACAGTATCTCTAGTGATGAGGAGAATGGTGGCAAAGAAGCTTATGAAGTTTGGAAGAATCGAAAGAAGAATCAGCGAAAGAAAATTGCGGAAAGCAAGAAAAAACTTGCAGCAAAAGCCAAAGCATCCGTCGATCGAAGAAAGAAGGCAAAAGAGAATGGGGAAGAGAAGCCGGAGGGAATATGGGGCCCAGAGTCGGATTTTGAGGGTGATGATACCATTCCCGAATATATTACCCAGCGACGGAAAACTTTCGATCGTAACCAGCAAATCCTACATGAAGCCGGACTGAGACTTCCACCTAGCTATGATGAAATTGACTTCTCGGATAATGAGAGACTTGCAGAGCTTGAAGAACGACCAGTTCTTCCTTCTACAATTGATACCTCTCGGCCAT
>Ga0247808_10000549_pt1 | contig 18120 bp, 16 predicted proteins | sample UWRJL089202R1_FD_179914 | JGI IMG/M metagenome (GOLD analysis project Ga0247808, IMG submission 179914) | Plant litter microbial communities from Arlington Agricultural Research Station in Wisconsin, United States - UWRJ-L089-202R-1 | ecosystem: Environmental > Terrestrial > Plant litter >... | reverse complement strand
TTCATTGTTAACGTATGTATCACTGCCTAGTAATGCAAACGTAGCGGAATGGAGTGAGAATTACTTAGACCAACCTAATAATTTTACGATGGTGCTATTTGATAACTCGCTAAGTCTTTTAGAATCAGCTGTTACAAGATTAGTTACTATAAATATTCCAATTTTTTGATTAGATATAGCGCTACCCAGCAGGAATGTCCAAAAGTATCCTCGTTGAGTTATCTATACTGATGAGCATAATTCCGATAGCTATAACCCCAACTTTCCCAAAAGGATGCCTGTGACAGGAACCATACCAATAGCAATTGAATGAATGTTCCAATAAAGCCCTCCATTGCTGAGGGAAATGAACTCTTTCCAAAGGGATGCCTTTGGCACGGACTTCCAGGTCCAACCCGTTCGTCGAAAGATTACGCCTGTTCGTCTAGGGTTACTTGCTCCTGGTATAAAAGGCCTTAAGTCGCTGCAACCTTTTCTCTTTTATGATGTCTTATATACGAAACCTGCCAGCAAGGGCTGCTAGGAAAACAAAGAGACATTTATAAAAAAGGACAAAAATTATTTAAAATATTAAGATCATGAAAAATTCTATCAAAAACTTATTCGCAGCAACATTAACATTAGTAGTATTGAGTACTTCAGCATTTGCTGCAACAGATGTGAAAGAAAAAAATGTAACTGTATTAAACCAGGTAAAAAACATCAATAAAGTTGTGGTTAACGGTAATGTTGAGGTTATCTTGGTTCAGTCACCAACTGAAAGTGTAAAAGTTTACGACAGCTACTATTCTAAGAATGCTTTGGTACAACAAGAAAATGGTGTGTTGCGTATCAGCTCATTCCAAAAGGAAACATTAACCGTAGCGGTTTACGTTCGTGACCTTTCAAGCATAGAGGCCGCAAATAATGCTAGCGTTAAAACTTACGGTAAAGTTAACTTTCTAAGCTTAGCGGTTACTTTGACAGATCATGCAACAGCCGATTTAAACACTAACACTTTAAACTTGTTTACAGATGTAAAAGATAATGCAAACTTGAAATTGAGCGGCGAAACAGCTGATTATTATGCGGTTTTGGGTAAACAAGCCAAAATAAACATGGAACTTTTCAAAGCAGATAGCACTAGCGTACATAATACAGTAACCCCAGTTGTTGCTAAAACAGTTGTTAAAAAAGAAAAATTATCAGATTTGCCAGCAAGTGATGATTTTGTAGGCTTCACTAAATAAGCTAAGATTAGGACCAAAAACACACAGACTATTAAACCCATACCCAAGGGGATTTGAATTGGGAACCTGATAATCCAATCATATAGTTAGAAAGAAGAGTGCTGATGAAGTGCTCTTTTTTTGGTTTAAATTAGTTCACTAGTTCATTTGCTCATTTAATTAAGTTTTAGCCCTAACAAACGTTGAAAGTGCCCAGCTAATTATTATTTTCATACGGTATGAAGACGATGAACCAATGAAAAAGCTGCTGATCTATATTATAGTAAAATTAGCCATTAAGCACATACTGCTGCTCTGCTACAGCTACACTGGAGTTCTGTTACAGAAAGACTATAGACATATCGCTATAAGGTCGCTATAAGGTCGCTATAAGGTTAAGGTTTTTGCTTGAAAGTCATACCGATTGGCTGTCTTTATCTATGAATTACTTAATATACAATTTAATAACAAATTAAGAGCAACGTTACCAGTTTATTCTTGTTTAATAGCTAATTAGCCATCATCCCATCAACACTGGGGTATGCTTCAAGCTATAATACCATTGAGGGGAACGGACTCTTCTCAAAGGGATGCCTTTGGCACGGACTTTCCCGACTTTCTTAATCCAAATCGAACTTAATGCCTTGTGCCAACGGTAAGGTATTGGCGTAATTGATGGTGTTTGTTTGTCGGCGCATATATGCCTTCCAAGCATCAGATCCACTTTCTCTACCTCCACCTGTTTCCTTTTCTCCTCCAAATGCTCCTCCAATTTCTGCTCCAGAGGTGCCAATATTTACATTTGCTATTCCGCAATCAGAGCCCTGTACAGATAAGAAATGCTCTGCCTCCCTTAAGTTCAACGTCATAATGGCTGAAGATAAACCTTGGGGAACACCATTTTGCAGCGCAATTGCCTCATCTAGTTCTTTATATTTGATTAAATATAAAATAGGCGCAAATGTTTCATGCTGTACAATTTTGAAATCATTTTTTACCTCAGCAATACAGGGTTTAACATAACATCCGGAAGCATAATCTTCCCCACTTAACACACCGCCTTCTACAACGAAATTTCCACCTTCTGCCTTGCACTGCGCTATCGAATCAAGATAGCTCTTTACCGCATCGGTATCAATGAGTGGACCAACGTGATTATGTTGATCTAATGGATTTCCTATTCGCAATTGTCCGTAGGCTTTAACCAATTTGTTCTTAAGGGTCTCATAAACACTTTCGTGAATAATTAACCTACGTGTGGTGGTGCAACGTTGCCCAGCTGTGCCTACCGCGCCAAAAACGGCACCGATAATGGACATTTCCAGATCCGCGTCTTTTGAAATGATGATGGCATTGTTTCCACCGAGCTCTAATAGGCTTCTGCCCAAACGGGCGCCAACTGCAGCCCCAACTGCTTTCCCCATTTTGGTAGACCCCGTTGCCGAAACCAATGGAATGCGAGGGTCGTTACTCAATAGTTCACCAATTGTACGATCACCAATAATCAGATTAGATACGCCTTCGGGTACATTGTTAGCGGCTAAAACTTTTTCTACAATATGTTGGCAAGCAATAGCGGTTAAAGGAGTTTTCTCCGAAGGTTTCCAAATGCATACATTGCCACATACCCACGCTAATGCCGTATTCCAGGACCAAACCGCTACCGGAAAGTTAAATGCAGAAATAATGCCCACAATACCAAGAGGATGCCATTGCTCATACATTCTATGGTTTGGACGTTCACTATGCATGGTTAAACCATATAACTGACGAGATAGTCCTACGGCGAAATCACAGATATCGATCATTTCTTGAACTTCCCCAAAACCCTCCTGCAAACTTTTGCCCATTTCATAAGAAACCAATGTTCCCAAAGCCTCTTTATTTGCACGCAGTGCTTCGCCAAACTGGCGAACCATTTCTCCTCTTTTTGGTGCAGGAACAGTACGCCACTGTAAATAGGCACTTTGTGCAGTGGCTACAACCTTTTCGTAATCTTCAGATGAAGCGACATGAACACTTGCTATCTTCTTCCCATCTACGGGAGAATGGCTCTCAATCACTTGACTGATAGCTGTTTTACCCCAATTACTTCCTGTGCTATAGGCTGAATTTATTTCTTCAATACCCAATTGGCTTAAGATGGCGCTGATATTTGTGTTCATACGGCTGATTTTTTATCGATCGCTACAAAACAACAAAAAAATATGCAGGTTTACCAAATTATAAACATCAGTTAATCTTTTCTTAAGCTCGTGATTATTGTATATTTACTTAGCAAATAACAATAGATTTAATTATGAATAAACATTTCATTGCTGCAGTGTTTAGCCTTGTAGGTTGTACACAAGTTTTTATCGCCTCGGCTCAACAAGCGCCACAGCAAAAAGTAAATCCGATTTATCGTGCTACAGAGACCAAACAGAGTGATTTGATACATACCAAGTTAGACGTAAGTTTCGATTATGCAAAACGTTATCTTTATGGTAAAGAATGGCTAACGGTAAAGCCACATTTTTATACTACAGACAGTTTGATCCTTGATGCCAAAGGGATGGATATCAAAAGTATTGCTCTGGTAGGCGCAAAAAGTAATATGCCATTGAAATTTACTTACGATAATGAGAAAATCTTTATCAAACTTGATAAGAAATATACCAGAAACGAAAAGTATACCGTCTATATCGCCTATACCTCAAAGCCTAATGAATTAAAAGCTACCGGTAGTGCCGCAATAACCGATGAGAAAGGCCTATATTTTATCAATCCAGATGGTACTGAAAAAGATAAGCCCATACAGATCTGGACCCAGGGAGAGGCTGAATCTTCTTCCGCATGGTTTCCAACAATTGACAAACCCAACCAAAAAACAACTGCAGAAATTGCCATGACGGTTCTGTCCAAATATGTGACTTTATCCAATGGCAAATTAGTATCGCAAAAAGCAAATACAAACGGTACCAGAACAGATACCTGGAAAATGGACTTGCCACATGCCCCTTATTTGTTTATGATGGCCGTAGGCGATTTCAAAATTGCTAAAGAAACATGGAAAGGAAAGGAAGTAAGCTATTATCTAGAACCGAAATATGCACCATATGCCAAAGCGATATTTGGTAAAACGCCCAAAATGCTAGACTTCTTTTCTCAAATTACAGGTGTAAACTATCCATGGAATAAATATGCGCAGATTGTAGTGAGAGATTATGTTTCTGGTGCAATGGAAAATACCACTGCAACGCTACATGGGGAAAGCGTGCAGGCAACGGATAGAGAATTACTGGATGGAAGTGGTGAAAGCACCATTGCACATGAGCTTTTCCACCAGTGGTTCGGCGATTATGTTACTACAGAATCTTGGTCTAACATTACGGTTAACGAATCATTCGCAACATTTGGTTCAATTGTTTGGAAAGGATTTGACCAGGGTAAAGATGCTGAAGACCGTGACAGATATGAAAATCTAATTTCCTATTTGTCAGGCACAAAGAATGGTGAAAGTCCGATTTTAGTTCGCTTCCATTACAATAATAAAATGGATGTTTTTGATCAGGTAAGCTATCCAAAAGGAGCTGTAATTTTATATGCACTCAAAAATCAGATGGGCGATGAAGCCTTCTATAAATCTCTTAACAGATATTTGACCACCAATGCTTACAAAACAGGTGAGGCCCATCAAGTCCGATTGGCATTTGAAGAGGTGACGGGCAAAGATTGGTCGCAATATTTTAACCAATGGTATTTTGCTGGCGGCCACCCCATCTTAGATGTTAAATATGATTACAAAGACGGTAACGCCACAATTGATATCAAGCAGGTACAGGGAGAAAGCGTTCAAACATTTACCTTGCCATTAAAAGTTGATGTCTATGCTGGTGGAAAGAAGTCGTCACATCAAATTGTAATCGATAGCAGGACGCAAAGTTTCAGTTTTCCGGTATCAGGCAAGCCTGATCTGATTGATTTTGATGTTGATAAAATCTTGGTCGGAGAAGTAAGAGACAATAAAACATTGCCTAGCTATCTTTTCCAATATACAAATGCTCCTTCTTACGTAAATAGGCTTAAAGCAGTACAGGAAGCGGTCATTAAAGGTAAGGAAGATGGAGCACAGCAAATGCTGATGTTGGCTTTAAAGGATCAGAACGATGCCATTCGTGCACTCGCTGTTAAAGGTTTTGACATGAAAGATGCAAAGGTGAAAGCTATGGTAGGACCAACGCTTGTGGCAATGGCTAAGGAAGATAAACATTCGAACGTTAGAGCGGCAGCTTTACTTCGGTTGGCCACGTCCGGTGATCAAGCTTATCTATCTGTTGTAAATGATGCGTTAAAAGATCGTTCGTATAAAGTAATTGGAGCTGCGGTGCAAAGCATGTATATGATCTCGCCTGCTTCTTTAAAAGCAGTAGTAAATGCATTAGATGCCGATACCAAAGCACATATTCCATCGGCCTTGGCAGCAACTTATGCTTCATTAGGGGACGATGCCTATAACGATTATTTCTTGGACATTATCAATACTGCAGACATTAATAAACTGGCTCAGGTAGTTGGTGGCTATTATAGTTATTTGGTAAAGAATACCAATCCAAAGATTACCCAACAGGGCGCACAGGCAATTATTACCAATATGGACAGAACCAAGTTAACCCAATATTGGGGAAAACAGTTTGTTAAGAATTTTGCTGATGCAGAACAGGCAAAATTGAAAGCTGCTGACACAGCCAGTGGAGAAATTAAGGATAATTTGATTAAACAGGCTGCCTTTTTTAGAGCAGCTGCTGAAGAATTGGGAAAGAAATAGGAAGTCGGAAAGTCCGCGGAAGTCTGTGCCAAAAGAATCCTTTGGGAAGAGTCCCTTCCACTCATTGTTTGATTAACAGATCTCAAACAGCGATAATTTAAAGGATTTGCGAAAGTTTGTTGCCCTTGATGGGCTTTATAGCTTAAAGACTAAGTTGATAAGCTTAAAGTAATAAGACCAAAGCATTGTTCGAGTTAATTCTCAAACGCTTTGGTCTTTCTGCTTTAGTTTTAAGCTTCGTCTAATTACAATTTTCTTTTCTTCTGGTATCGACGAGATAAATGATTTTCCATCCATCTTCGCCTTTAAAAAGCTGAAAAGAATTTACGCCGCAATGGCTAAATTTATCGCCTATATAAAACTTATAGTCCGTCCATACACTTGCCAAATTTGCATCGATCAATACTTTGGTGAACACAATGCGTTCATCATACTTTTCAGCATGCGGGGTGCCTACGCTTTTGATAAAACTATTTAAGGTCTCCGTACGCACCACAAATTTCCCATCTTTGTTTTTAGCAATGGTTTCCATTGTATTTTTATGGGCAAAAGCATTGCGGATCATAGTGGTATCTGAATTTCTCATTCCATCAAACAGCTGATTGATGGTGCTTTTAACGGCTTCTTCCTCGTTTTTAACCTGTGCTACAGCTATTTGAATAGTGGAAATAGCAAGGATCAGCGCTAAACTTAAACGTTTCATGACTTCTATTTTACTGATTTAAGCTAAATATATGGTATTTTTGTAAACAATTTAATTACAACTCGATTGTAGAAAACAATTTTCGACGTCAACAATTAGCTAAAAGCTAAATCTTTTATTACTAATCAATTATCTTATCGGTTGTGTGTATGTTGAAAATTATTTTCTTAACTCAATTCTTAATTAACTAAACTTATAAGGTATTTTAATTAATTGGAGTTGTTCTTTAAATATTTGATACATGGAAGAAGAATTTGAATTTGGTTTTAATGATGATGCGCAACATTCTGTAGAACGTTATGAAGAAATGATCCGTAATCAGGATCAGTATTTTTTCGATGCGCAGGCATTTGAGTATATAATAGACAATTATATAGAGAAGAACGATCCGGTAAAAGCATTACAAGTTGTTGAATATGCTTTAAATCAACACCCTTATGCTGCAATTTTTTTAATTAAACAAGCACAATTATTGTTGTTTACCAATCAGGTGGATAAAGCTTTTGCTGCTTTAGAAAAGGCAGAGATGTTAGAAGCATCAGAGCCTGATATTTATGTGCTACGTGGCAATATCTATCAAAATTTAGATCGTCACGCAGAAGCACTTGAGAATTTTGAGAAAGCTTTGGAGCTAGCAGAAACGACTGATGAAATCTTACTGCAGATGGCTTATGTTTATCAAAATATGCACGATTATGAGACCGCAATTGTTTACATCAAGCGTAGCTTAGAACAGAACATGGAAAATAAGGATGGCTTGTATGAGCTTGCCTTTTGTTATGATATTTTAGATAAACAGGAAGAAAGCATCCAGTTTTATCAAGAATATATAGATAGCGATCCCTATTCTTATGCTGCCTGGTATAATTTGGCAAATTCTTATCATAAGTTAGATCTTTTCGAAAAAGCAATAGATGCATATGACTACGCCATTCTAATTAAGGAGAACTTTGCATCTGCTTATTATAACAAAGGAAATGCATTAGTGCAGCTTGATAAATTTCAAGAGGCAATAGACGTTTATAAACAGACTTTCGAATATGAACAGCCTAATGCGGATACTTATTGTGCAATAGGAGAGTGTTATGAAAAGCTAGAGCAGATGGACGAAGCGCGTGCCTATTATAAAAAATCGGTTAAGATGGATTCTAAAATGGCAGATGCCTGGTTTGGAATTGGCGTTACCTTGAATTTTGAAGAAAGATATTTCGAGTCGCTGCATTTCTATAAAAAAGCATTGGAATTGGATGAAGAAAATCCAGATTTCTGGTTTGCTATGGCCGATGCGCATTATAAACTAGGGCAAATTGATGAATCTATAGAAGCCTATTATAAGGTTTTGGAGTATAACCCATTGGATATAGAAGCTTGGCTAGACTTTTCTACGGTATTGTATGAACAGGGCAAGTTGCTAGAAGCATCAGAAACTATGGCTGATGCAATTAAAAATAATCCTGACGCTGCGGAATTGTATTATCGGATGGTAGCATACCTATTTGCTTTGGGACAGAGTAACGATGCAATTGCCTATCTGGAAACAGCTTTGGTAACAGATCCGGACAAACACTACATCTTATTCGAATATTTGCCACAGTTGCAGGATAATGGACTAATTATAGAAGTAATCAATAAGTATATTAGATAAGTAAGAATAGCATTTAACAGTTTAAATTTAAAAAATAGCAGAGTTTTTATAACCTTTGCAACATATATGAACTATAAATTAAACGATATTCCGGAGCGTTCGGTGAAACCTCGTCAGAAGGGTTTAACCATGGTGATGGATAAAGGCTTAAGCCTTAGACAGGTTGAAGACTTTTTAGAGATAGCAGGCGTACATACAGATATTGTTAAATTAGGTTGGGCAACTTCATACGTGACCCCTAATTTGAAAGAAAAATTAGCACTTTACCGCAGTGCAGGTATTCCGACCTATTTTGGTGGTACCCTTTTTGAAGCCTTCGCCATCCGTAATCAATTTGATGATTACCGTAGAGTGTTGGAAGAGTTTGGGATGGAGTACGCGGAAGTTTCGGATGGTTCAATGGATATCGAACATGATGAAAAATGTGAGTTTATCCGTAAGCTTTCTGAACAGGTGACCGTTATTTCTGAAGTGGGTTCAAAGGATGCGGCTAAGATTTTTGCACCTTACAAATGGATTGCCCTTATGAAGGCGGAAATTGAAGCTGGTTCTTGGAAGGTGATTGCTGAGGCCCGCGAAGGGGGAAATGTAGGGATTTATCGTGGAACTGGGGAGGTTAGAGAAGGGCTGGTAGATGAGATCTTAACCCAGATCCCAGAGGAAACCATCATTTGGGAAGCGCCTCAGAAAGAGCAACAGGTATGGTTTATCAAATTGATAGGTACTAATGTAAATTTAGGCAATATTGCACCAGCGGAAGTTATTCCTTTAGAAACAATTCGTTTAGGTTTAAGAGGTGATACTTTCGACTACTTTTTAAATAAAGGGAAATAATCTGCCCTAATTTGGAGATCCAATAAGGTTTCCCTTTCTGACTAGACGAATACCATAGATGAAAACATTTGGATTGATTGGCTTTCCCTTATCACACTCATTTTCGAAAAAGTTCTTTACAGAGAAGTTTGAAGATGAAGGGATTATGGATTGCAGATATGAGCTATTTCCAATAGAGAAGGCTGAAGAACTATTAGCCTTGATTGGAGCTAACCCTTCACTTTGCGGTTTGAATGTGACCATTCCACATAAATTAAATGTAATGCCCTATTTATCTTCAATTGATAATGCGGCTCTGCAAATTGGTGCGGTTAATTGTATTTCAATAGCTCAAAATAGTGATGTCCCAATTTTAAAAGGATACAATACCGACGCCTACGGTTTTGCAGAATCTTTAAAACCATTGCTGAAAAGAGAACATAAGAGAGCTTTGGTGTTTGGTGACGGAGGAGCGGCAAAAGCGGCTAAATACGTGCTAAACGAGTTGCAGATTCCTTATTTGATCATCGCAAGGAAGCCTTCGCAAGAATCACTTTTATATACCGATGTTACAGCTGATATCTTATCCGAGCATCAATTACTGATCAATACCACTCCACTTGGAATGTCTCCGAACATGGATTCATTTCCTGATATTCCCTATCAATTTTTAACCTCAGCACATCTAGCGTACGATTTGGTTTATAATCCTGAGGAAACATTGTTTTTGAAGAAGTCAAAACTACAGGGTGCAGCTATTAAAAATGGTTTAGAAATGTTGTATTTACAAGCAGAACGTTCATGGTTTATTTGGAATAAAACAGATGAGTTATAAAACACTTGTTTTCGTCTTTTTAATTGCAATTGTATCTTCCTGTACAAGTGAAACTGTGGATGTGCCAAAACCAAAAGGTTATTTCCGGATTAACTTTCCCAAAAAGGAATATAGAAATTTCGTTTCTAACTGTCCATTCACCTTCGAGTATCCAGTTTATGCCGATATGGTGAAGGATGAAGAAAAGAATGCGCAGCCTTGTTGGAACAACCTTAATTTCTCCCAGTTTAACGGACAGCTTCACTTAACCTATCATGGTGTTTTTTCTGCAAAGGACTACAACATGATGACAGAGGCTGCAAGAACATTGGCCATGAAACATACGATCAGAGCTAGTGCAATTGATCAAAAGTTAATCAATTATCCTGATCGGAAGGTATATGGTATTTATTATGCAATTGAGGGCAATACAGCTTCTTCAGTTCAGTTTTTTCTAACCGATAGTGTAAATCATTACTTTAGAGGAGCGCTGTATTTTAATGAACGACCACAATACGATTCTATCCAGCCTGTAGTTAAATTTATCAAAAAAGATATCGATCGCTTAATTGAAACGTTTAAATGGAAAAACTAGGAAAGATTAATGTTGCTACATTGAAATTTTCGATTATGAATTCAAACTATGATCTCCTTAAAAAAATTCACTTTTAACCCATATCAAGAAAATACCTACGTTCTATTTGATGACACTAGAGCCTGTGTTATTATTGATCCAGGGATGTACGATGGAGCTGAGCAAAACCAATTGGTGTCCTTTATTAAGGAAAAACAATTGAATCCAGTACGCTTACTGAATACACATTGTCATATTGATCATGTATTGGGAAATAAGTTTGTTTATGACAATTGGTCGCTAAAGCCGGAGTTTCATCAGGGAGAGCTATATATTTTACAGGCGGTAGCGGGTTATGCGCCACAAATGGGCATGAGATATGAACTTTCTCCTGAGCCAGATACATTTTTGCCAGAAACAGGAAGCATTTCTTTTGGAAATAGTACGCTAGAATTGATCTTTGCACCAGGTCATTCCCCTGCACATTTGTGTTTTTATGCTGCTGAAGAAAACTTTTTGATTGGTGGAGATGTTCTGTTTTATAGGAGCATCGGTAGAACTGATCTTCCTGGTGGAAACCATCAACAACTAATTTCCAGCATTAAAGAATCCGTGTTTCAATTGCCAGATTCCTGTGAAGTATTTCCAGGACATGGACCTTCTACAACGATAGGATTTGAAAAGATGAACAATCCTTTTTTAACATAGAATTGATTGATCAGGTGGGAACGTGCAAGGATTAATTTGTATATTTTCCATTTTACATCTCACATGTTACTTATCTTTACCGGGTGAACACAGCTTTTTACATTGCACGCAGGTATCTTTTTGCAAAGAAATCAACCAATGCCATTAATATCATTTCGGCGATTTCTTTATTGGGTGTATTGGTAGGTAGTGCTGCCCTGATTATCATTTTATCGGTATTTAATGGGTTTGAAGAAGTTGTACTTAAAATGTTCAATACCATTACACCGCAAATCTTGATTGTGCCTGCACAGGGTAAAACCTTTGATCCAAATACCACTTATTTCGCCAATTTAAAGAAGGATAAAAGTATATTTTCTTTTACAGAGGTATTATCAGAGAATGCACTTATTCGTTATAACAACAAACAGGCGCCAGCATTGGTCAAAGGGGTTAGCGATGATTTTATCAAAAATAAAAGTCTGGACACCATTATGGTTGCTGGTTCTTTTGTCTTAAAGTCTGGGGCTTATCCGAATGCGGTTATTGGATCAGCTTTACAAGCCTATTTGGGTGTAAATGTGAGCGATGGCTTTATGCCATTACAGATCTTTTCTCCGAAAAAAGGAATACATGCAAGCTCCGTTAATCCCATGGATGATTTTACGGTATTAACGATTTCAACATCAGGGGTCTTTGAGGTTCAACAAGACTTTGATAATATCATGATTGTTCCGCTAAAGTTTGCTCGTGAACTGCTTGGGGAAGAAAAGAAAATCTCTGCGATAGAAATAAACGTAAATAATAATGTTAATGCCGAAAAGCTAAGATCAAAAATAGCCGGTGAGCTTGGTACAGCCTTCGTGGTAAAGAATAGGGAGCAACAAAATCAAGGTCTGTATAACGTTTTGGGCTCGGAGAAATGGATGGTGTATATTATTTTAACCTTTATTTTAATTATTGCAATATTCAATATCATTGGCTCGTTAACGATGTTGGTAATTGATAAATTGAAGGATATTTCCATCTTAAATAGTCTTGGTGCAGGTAAAAAGCTGATCAGGGGAATTTTTTTAATCGAAGGAATGATGATTACACTGACAGGCTGTATTTTGGGCCTACTGATTGGTTTTATTTTCTGTTTATTACAACAACAATTTGGGTGGTTTAAGATGGGCGAATCGAATTTACTGATCCCGAATGCTTATCCTATTGCACTTAAATGGAAAGATTTTATATTGGTTTTTATCACGGTAAGTTTTTTTTCATTCATTGCGTCAGCTTTGGCATCAAATTTAAGCGTTAAAAAGATAGACCATTTAAATCAAGATCTCTAAAGATGAATACATATCAAAAATTAATATTTTTTCTATTTGCTTCGATGCTCTCTTTATCGGCTTGTCATAGTGATCAAAAAACAAATGACGAAAAAAGCAAGTCGATGGTATTAAAAGGGCTTTATAGTTATGGTCCTGAAATTAGATCATTTACTGATTGTGAAGAAAGTAAGGAATATTGGGTAGTGGACAGTGCTAATACCTTGGAACTAGCTTATAGTAATTTAGGCTTCGAAAAACCATATACTCCAGTTTACATTGAAGTGGAGTGTAAATTAATGAAATCCGATACCACGCTGGTGCCTGCAGATTTTGATTCGACAATGGTGGTGACCAAGTTAATTAAAATACAGAAGGAAATTCCTGATGGCCCATGTAGTCAGTAATTAAAGATTGTCTAATCAAAGGGATACATAAAGATTTTGCGTGAACTTAGGGATCACCTCATTTTTTAGGGCAAGGTTAAATAAAGTATCTATCGCTTTTCTTCCTTCTATGCCTAAGTGAACTGAGTATTGATTTACATATAGTTCTATATGTTTATACATTACACTTTCGTCCATTTCCTGAGCATGTAGGCGAATAAACTCTATTCCTGATTTTGGGTTAGCAAAAGCAAATTCTACTGATTTCCGAACTAACCTATTCACCTTATCCTGTATTTCTTGGCTTAGGTTTCTATTGACGACTATGCCGCCTAAGGGAATAGCACAATTTGTTAATTGTTCCCAATAATTGCCCAGATCAACTACTTTATGTAGTCCCTTATCCTGATAGGTAAATCTGTTCTCATGGATGATTAGCCCCAAGTCGATTTCATCATTTAACAAAGCATCCTCAATTGCTGAGAATACCATTTCTGTTTTATTGGTAAGTTGGGGATAGGCGACCCCAAGGAGAAAATTAGCCGTTGTATATTTCCCCGGAATTGCTGTGATTAATGCAGGATTTGAATGCTGAAGTTGGTCGTTAATTTTGTCGATATTCTCTTTTTTACAAATCAGCAGTGGTCCGACCCCAAAACCCAAAGCGCTTCCTGCATCTAACAGTGCATATTGTTCAATTACGTAGGCAAATGCATGAAAACTTAATTTTGTAATGTCCAGCTGTCCTTTCATCGCTTTTTGATTTAAAGTTTCGACATCATCAAAAGAAACCTCGAAGCTTAGGCCTTCGGTATCTATTTTACCGTGGATCAGGGCGTCGAAGATAAAGGTATCATTAGGGCAGGGCGAAAAACCAAGTGTAAGTTTCATGGCGTAAAAATAAGGCTAATCAATTTGTCTCGAATAAAGATTGATAAAACATTGCTTTTAGATAACTATCTTTTTGGAGTGTCGAGGAAAGATATTAACCAGTTATTCAAATTATTTATCGCCAATCCAATTTTCCAATCTTCTTTTTTTCTCGGAACTACATAGTTTGAAATAGCCCTGACCTGCGCACAGACGAGCGCTGCTCTATTGCATGCATAAAATACAGCTGCGCCCTCCATACTTTCTGTTTGTACATTAAAACGTTCTCTAATGAATTGGATAGATTGGCTGTTACCATGTACTTTGTTTACTGTTATTCCCTTGACATTTGGCAGTCCTGCTATTTTAGAGGTCGCCAACGTATTATTAGTTCCGAAGCCGAGCTCATCTATGGTTAGGAAATTTTCGTGGTCCTCAGCGCCTAATTCTGAAAATGTATCATGATTAATGTTAACCAGTGTTCCCAACGGGATATTTTGATCAAAGCTTCCTGCGATGCCTACATTTAGCACCAAATGGTACTTATCATTTAAGTGTTTGCCCAATGCATAAGCAGTAGCGGTCATGCCAACGCCGGTGATCAAAATGTCGAAAGCTATTGTTTCAACAAACGCTTTATCGGGCAGTCCAAAGTATTCAAATGTAATCTTTAATTCTGCGCTAGTGGCGGCGACAATCAAGAGTTTTTTGGACATGGTTGATTAGTAGTTAATAAAAGCCAGGAATTTTTACGGTGCAATTTAGCAATAATACGATTAAACAGCTCAATTGGGATTTGGATTGGTAATGAGATTAAATCAACAATTGAACAATCGAAACCATTAATCAATATGTATATTTGCTTTTTATTTAAGAATAATGATTTATATCACACGCAGAGAAAGCTTTAATGCAGCTCATAAATTATCGAGGACGGATTGGAGCGAAGATAAGAATTTGGCTGTTTATGGCAAATGTGCAAACCCGAACTGGCATGGGCACAACTATCATTTATATGTAACGGTTAAAGGGGAAGTAAACCCTGAGACTGGATTTTTGGTGGATTTAAAATGGTTGAAACAGATCATTAACATTCACGTAGTGGAAAAGGTTGACCACAGAAATTTGAACTTGGATGTTGATTTTATGAAAGGCAAATTGGCGTCAACAGAAAATTTGGCAATTGCTATATGGGATATTTTATTTCCGCTCATTGGAGAAAATGGTGCTCAGTTGCACAGTATTAAGATTTACGAAACCGAAAACAACTTTGTAGAGTATTTTGGTTAATAACTGAATAAATGGAAAACGATAAATACAACCACGAGGAAGAATTGTTGGGATACCAGAAAATAGATCGTTACGACGATGAGAAAGTCACGTCTGTTGCAGCGCACTATAAAGATATATTGTCGCAGTTAGGTGAAGATCCGGATCGCGAAGGCTTAGTAAAAACACCAGAAAGGGTGGCTAAAGCTTTACAGTATCTTACACATGGTTATGACATTCAGCCTGCTGAAATTCTTCGTTCAGCGATGTTTAAAGAAGATTACAGCCAGATGGTTGTGGTAAAGGACATCGAGGTTTTTTCAATGTGCGAACATCACATGCTGCCTTTTTTCGGCAAGGCACATATTGCCTACATTCCTAATGGGCATATTGTTGGGTTAAGTAAAATTCCGAGGGTTGTTGACGCTTTTGCACGAAGATTACAGGTACAAGAAAGGCTAACTAATGAAATTAGGGACTGTATACAGGAAACCCTTCATCCAGCCGGTGTTGCAGTTGTGATAGAGTGTAAACATTTATGTATGGCTATGCGCGGCGTTCAAAAACAGAATTCTGTAACAACCACTTCAGCGTTCACTGGAGAATTTATTAGCAATGATAAAACAAGGGCAGAGTTTTTGAGGTTAATTACAGCGAACCTGCATTAAGTTTAAAGCATAAAGCTGAAAGCTAGGAAGGAGCTTAGTGTTGATTGAAATACAACTTTAGGCTTTTTGCTGTGGTGTTCGGCTCAAAAATAGATAATAGAAATGCTGGGGCTTAAGCTTATGCTTTGGTCTTTCAGCTCAAAATAAATAATTAAAAACGCTGGTATGGCTTTAAGCTATTTGCTTTTAGTCTTCCAGCTCAAAAGAAAGTATGAAAGCATATATATTTCCAGGTCAAGGCGCTCAGTTTTCAGGTATGGGCAAAGACCTTTATGAAAATCCGTTAGCGAAAGAGTTGTTCGAAAGAGCAAATGAAATTATTGGTTTTCGCATTAGCGATATCATGTTCAGTGGTAGCGATGAAGAATTAAAGCAAACAAATGTAACACAACCAGCTATCTTTTTACATTCTGTAATTTTAGCAAAGGTATTAGGTGATGACTTTAAACCAGATATGGTTGCTGGACATTCGTTAGGCGAATTTTCTGCTCTTGTTGCTGCAAGCTCCATGTCATTTGAAGATGGGTTAAAATTGGTAATTGCTAGGGCTAATGCGATGCAGAAGGCATGTGAGCTACAACCATCAACAATGGCAGCTATTTTAGGGCTTGCAGACGAGGTTGTTGAAGAAATCTGTGCCGGTATTGATGCCGTAGTTGTACCTGCGAATTACAATTGTCCAGGCCAATTGGTTATTTCCGGAAGTATTGAAGGTGTTGATGAAGCATGCTTAAAGTTAACTGAAGCAGGTGCAAAGAGAGCATTAAAATTAAGTGTTGGTGGCGCTTTCCATTCACCATTAATGGAGCCTGCAAAAGTTGAGCTACAGGAAGCTATTGAAAATACAGTTGTTTCGGCACCAATTTGTCCTATTTATCAAAACATTGACGCTAAACCAACTTCAGACCCTGCTACGATCAAGGAAAATTTAATCGCACAGTTAACCGGAGCTGTTAGGTGGACACAAACTGCTTCCAATATGATTGCTGATGGGGCTACTTCGTTTGTTGAAGTTGGACCTGGTAATGTGCTGCAAGGTTTAGTTAAAAAAGTTAGTAGGGAGGTTCAAACGAGTAGTGCCAATGTTGTTATTTAATTAAGGTTTAAAAACATAATAGCGTGAGTATTGGAGGTAAAATTAGGTTTCTTTTATTGCTTTTGGGCATTTGCTGTATCGTAACAGCATTGTCTTTAAATAATTCAATTACTCAGAAAGATCTTCTTGTTCACGAAGCAAATGAACTACAACAAAATCTTAATGCAAAGGAAAAAATTGTTCAAAGATATTTGACCAATCCTGCTAAGTTAAGTGAACTCAAGGTGCTTTATAAAGATGAAAAGTTAGCCCAGAAGTTCATTGACGATTATCGCGAAAACGGGATCAACGTTTTAGTGTATAAAAATAATGCATTAGAGTTTTGGAGTTCCTATCGCGCATTTCCACAAGATTTACATCGCATAAGAGAGGGGATTACCTATAAACAGCTTTCTAACGGCTGGTATGAGATCACTAAAAAAACCGTTGATAACTACATTTTTCTGTTTCTAATAAACATTAAAACGCAGTATAATATAGAGAACCAATATCTCAAAAATGGAATTTCTCCAGATCTGTTTCCGAGAAGCAGTTTAGAGATTGCAACGTTTACAGATCGAGAGATTGTCGATATTTTTACAATTAATAAAGAATATCTTTTTCCGGTAAAACTTAGCCAAGAAAATTTAAAGAACATTTATGTAACTATTAAGCTTTGGCTTTGGATAGTTGGGCTGTTCAGTATCTGTTTATTCGTAAATTCCTATTGCGTTTGGTTGGCAAAAAGGGGATTTGTTTTAGCGGGAACCCTAATTTTAGCTATGTTCTTTGTTGGAATTAGGTTGTCGGATTTGACCTTTTTCTGGTTTAACCATCAGTTTAATCTTGATTTATTTAGTCCTTATATTTATGCACAGGGTGAGCTTTTACCTTCTCTAGGTGACCTTTTATTAAATGTTCTGGCGGCGAGTTGGGTGATCTTATTTGCCTACGTACATCGTTACGACTATAAATTGCCGAAACGGCTAAAAACAAGTAAGCTGGGGGGAATTTTATTTCATGTAATCGCATTGGTAATTTTAGCAATCAGCGCTTCTGAGATCGATGATATTTTCTATGGATTAATATTAAACTCCAAAATCAATTTTGATATTACCAATATTATCAATTTAGGTTGGATTAGCTGGATCAGTATTCTTATCCTTTGTATTATCTGGTTCAACATTTACCTGGTGATTCATATTTTTATTCAGTTAAGTAAGCGTGTAAATGTAACCAATAAAGAAAGGCTCCTTATTTTTCTTACCTTATTAGCAAGCTATTT
>Ga0247808_10000548_pt1 | contig 18165 bp, 11 predicted proteins | sample UWRJL089202R1_FD_179914 | JGI IMG/M metagenome (GOLD analysis project Ga0247808, IMG submission 179914) | Plant litter microbial communities from Arlington Agricultural Research Station in Wisconsin, United States - UWRJ-L089-202R-1 | ecosystem: Environmental > Terrestrial > Plant litter >... | reverse complement strand
AAGGAGATGACGCAACCGGATGGGACGGAACACTAAACGGAACCCAATTACCAGCCGATGATTATTGGTATGTGATAGATCTAGAAGACGGCAGAACCACCAAAGGACATTTTACATTAAAGAGATAAAAAAAAGGAGCAATTTGCTCCTTTCTTGTTTGTACTCTGTTATGTTTTTTGCTTTTTCTTCCTAGCCGCTGGAAATAAAACATTGTTTAATATCAGCCTGTAACCAGGAGAATTTGGATGCAAATCTAAAACCGTCGGTTCATCACCTACTCTATGCTGATAATCTTCCGGATCATGTCCTCCAAAATAAGTAAACATCCCCTTTCCAACTTGTCCGTGAATGTATCGAGCCTCTCCATTGAAATGGTTCTCTCCCATTATCAAAACATTTGACTTGATCAGATTTCCATCATAAGAAGTCGTTTGTCCCATAAATCCTTTTACCAACTGTGTGTGGTTTTGACAAAGCATACTAGGAACAACATCCCATTTTGCAGAAAAATCCATTAGTGTAAAATAATCTTTCTCCATTGGCATCTTCCGTTTCTGCGTCATATCAATATCTGAAAACTCATAAACATTTGGGCTTCTTTCAAGGGTATAGTCTTTAAATGCGAAACTTTTTCGGTAATCAATTTTAGACTGGTAATTTCCTTCGCTACCATCTCCGTCAAACATTGGTTCACAAATGTCAACACCATCAGCCGCCAAGGCAATATCAAAACTATCAGTTGCAGAACACATTGCAAACATAAAACCACCACCTATAACAAAATCTCTTATCTTTTTAGCTACCGCTAGTTTCTCTTCAGAAACTTTACTGTAACCTAACTTTGTTGCTAAAGCTTCAGCTTCTTTCTTTTGTTCAATATACCAAGGCGCATTTTTATAAGCTCCAAAAAACTTACCGTATTGTCCCGTAAAATCCTCGTGATGCAAATGAAGCCAATCATATAGTAATAATCCATCAGACAAAACTTCCTCATCATAAACAGGTGTAAAAGGAATTTCTGCATAGGTCAATACTAATGTTACAGCATCGTCCCAAGGCTGTTTACCTTTTGGTGTGTAAACTGCTATTTTAGGAGTTCTTTCTAAAACCACAGCTTCCATATTTTGAGAAGGACTGGATATTTCATCAAGGATACCGTTTGATTCACTATCTGAAAGCACTTCAAAACTAACACCTCGTATTTGGCATTCCTTTCTTATCTCTTGTGCATCAGGCAATAAAAATGCACCTCCTCGATAATTCAGAAGCCAGCTTATCTTATACTGTTTATCTAAAGCCCAATAAGTTATCCCATAAGCTTTCAAATGATTTTGCTGTGTTGTTTCATCCATTGGAATTAGAATGAATGAAGCTTTCGCTGAAATTGTAAATAAAAATAACAGTATATAAAGTGATTTCTTAAAAGACATTCTATAGTTTTTATTCAAAGATAATAGATTTTATGTGAAGAAAAGTATAAAAAGAATGGTGGTTATTACTAAGAATTTATAATTATAAATTCAAAAAAGCCTGTTCATAAGAACAGGCTTTTAATATAAGTCAAACGTAATATAAGATTAACGCTTCATAGCAAAATGCGATTTAAACTCTTTTCTAACTCCATTCTCTTCGTAATCAAGAGTAAACCAATAATCTGTTGCCGGCAATGGCTGTCCGTTGTAGGTACCGTCCCAGCCAATTCCCTTGGTGCTGATTTCCTTCACCAGTTTTCCGAACCGGTCAAATATATAAATTTTTGCGTTAAGTTCCTCACCGAACTCGGAAATATTCCAAGTATCGTGGATTCCGTCTCCGTTGGGGGTGAAATACTTCGGATAGTCGATGATCGTAACATTCTGGGTCAGCACGTCGCAGGCCTGGGGATCCCTAACCGTGATGGTGTGCTCGCCAGCGGTGATGTTGTCAAAGACGTTGCTTTCCTGGAAGGGGCCGTAGTCAAGCTGGTACTCGTAGTCCCCTGCAGGCTGTGCAGTGATGGTAACCGTTGGGTTGTTGGCGAAGAAGCCGTTCACCACATAGTCGAAGCTGATTGGAGGCGAAGACTGGTCGACAGTGGCAAAGGCCGTCTGTTCACATCCCGTAACGATGTCTGTAATCTTGACCGCATACTGCCCCACTGCCGAGGCCTCATAGGAACTGCCCGTGGCACTTGTTATAACTCCATTGGCATCCGACCACTCGAAGATATAATCTGCATCATTCAGGCCGGTATCAAGAGTATAGGTCCTGGTCACGGCAAGGGTAACCGGATCCACACAGATGTAGCCGTCCTCGATGCTCACCTCTGGCAATTCATTCACTATTACCGTAGCAGATCCCGTAAGGGGCTGTGAACAGGCATCCGCTCCAGTATAGGTAACGCTTACAAGCTCATAGACCGTAGTCTCGGTCAGGGTTCCTGTTGCACGGTAGGCAAAGCCTGATGGGTCAATCTGTGCCGTCTCGTTGTTGGATACCCCCACGATGTTGTAGATCACAACCGCACCAGGGGTTCCCTGGAAGACAATGCTGGAGCTTTCACCCGAACAGATCGGGGTTTGTCCCGCCGCCACTGCTATGGTGGCAACCGGCAATGGTCGTACCGTTAGGGTAATGATGTCTGAATCTATAGGACTGCATGATGCACTGCTGATTTTACAGTAGTAGTCGCCACTATCGGTAAGTGTCGCAGGATCCATTGTATAGACATTGGATGTTGCTCCCGGTATTGCGAAAGTATCCTTGAACCATTGGTAGGTCAGGTTGGTTCCCGTTGCGTTAACTGTAAGGCTATGGGTATCTCCCACACAAATCTGCTCGCTTTCTGGCTGATCCACAATTGCAGGTGCCTGATTAACCGTTACAGCTAGTGGAGAAGATGGAAATGACGGACATGAATCGCTGCTTATGATACATCTATAAGTTCCTGTGTCGGAAACCTCCGTAGAAGCAATAGTCAATATATCACTGGTAGCTCCTGGAATGTTGCTTCCGTCAATTTGCCATTGATAGGTAACATTTGTTCCTCCAACAGTAGACACACTCAAAGTTATTGCATCTCCTGAACAAACCGTATCCAATGGTGAAACCTGTGTGTCTTGAGCAAGGGTCGCTCCTTGGTTTACCACCACAGTTGCAATGTTTGAGATTTCGGATGGCAAGCAAGTACCGCCAACCTCAACGGTATAGTCTCCGGCATCCGCCAAAGTAGCCGATGCAACATTGTAAGCGGCAGATGTTGCCCCAGGAATCAGAACCGTACCGAGGTACCACTGATAGGTAAGACCCGATCCGCTGGCCGATACCGACAGATTGATTGGTTCTCCCACACAGATTGCTGGTGGAGACACAAGTGGGGCTGTTATGGCAGGAAGCTCGTTCACAATTACAGCTACAGTTTGAGATGGTTCTACCTGACAGCCATTGATTACATCGCATCTGTAGGTTCCAGCATCAGCCAAAGTAGCAGACGGAATGTTAAGTACAGAAGTGGTTTGTGCGGGAAGAAGTATAGTATTGTCCTTATACCATTGGTAGGTAAGATTCACCCCCGTGGCAACCACTTCAAGATTGATAGCCTGGCCTTCACAAACGGTCTGAGCATCTGGCTCATCTGTTATAACGGTAGGTTGATTTAGAATTAACTGTACAACCGTAGAAGTGGCTGGAGTCCCACAGCTTCCCGATATTTCAACAGTATAGTTTCCTGCATCGGCTGCAGAAGCAGATGGAATAGTAAAGGTGGGAGAATTAGGTCCGACTGGATTTCCATCTTGCAACCATTGATACGAAAGATTCGCTCCGGTAGCAACAACCTCAAGGGTGATGGAAGCACCAAGGCAAAGTGTCTGTGGAGATGTTGGCGTGATGCTCACAAATACAGGATCCTCATCCACCTCGATGGAAAGAGTCCCGGAAAGCGTATTGGAACATGTAACACCGGAAAGGGTCTGCTCCACCGACACCAACGTATAGGTGTAGGTCTGGTTAGGGTCCGGAAGGAGGGCCGTGGTCAATGCATAGTTCCCCGATCCGTCCAATGTAACGGTGTTGTTTGTAGTTCCCGTACCGTCGTTGTAGGTGACAACCGCACCTGGAGTTCCCGTGAAATTGATTGTCGCAGGTGTGTTCTGGCAAACCGTCGGTGTTGACGTGGTGAAACTTGCCGTAGGCAAGGCATTTACCGTTAAGGTTGCAGTTTGACCGGTAAGAGAATTGGAACAGCCCGCTAGGCCTGGGGTTTCTATATTAATCAATTCATAGTTGTAAACCGTAGTGTTAGCCACAGTAAAAACGGGTGTAGTAACCAGTAATTGTCCAGTAGCAGGTAGTTCTACATCATAAAGCGTTCCTGATGTATCAGTATAAGTTACAGTAGCCCCACCCGTTCCTTGAATGGTGAAGCTTCCTGCTGTTCCTGAACAGATCACTGGATTCGTGAAGCCAACCATTGTAGCAGTTGGTAGGCCTACAGAAACTGTTGCTACTGAATCTGGAGCACCGGCTGGTACCGTAAAAGTACAAGCAGGTGTTGTATTTCCTGTTACTTCAGTAATGGTAAATGTTGTAGCTGAAGTTAAAATTGGAGTTGTAAACTGTCCGTTTCCAGCTACATCTAACGTTACAGTAGAATTTGTTGTACCATAATTTACTGTAACAGTAGCTTCAGGAGTTCCAAATATTGCTAAATTGGTGGCTGTATTGGTACAAATTGTTGGATTAGTAAATACAAATGCCGCTGTTGGTAATGGATGAACCGTTAGTATTACTGGCAAAGTTGGAGAATCAATCCCACCAACTGTAGCAAAAACAGTATAGGTGTAATCGCCAGCAATTGTAGGCACTGGAACATTTATTGGATCTTTAACATTCGATGTAAAACTATTTGGCCCAGACCAAGTATAAGTAGCACCCGGTCCCGCATCCGAAGTTGTTAAGTTAAATGTTGCCGTTCCTTCGCAAACAGGGTTTGGCGTTACAGGTATTGTACTGACACAACCATCAAGCACCACACTGACAGGAGGTGCACTCCATTCAGGGCATGAACCTGGAACTTCAGGAATGGTATAAGTAATCGTATAAGTTCCTGGCGCAGCACCTGCCATATCCAGAACTCCCGTATTTGGATCTATAATTAAACCCGTTGTAGGGGATATAGTATAAGTTCCACCAGCTGTTAATGCGTTTAAAGCTGGTGTTATGGTTGCATTAGAAATACAAAATCCTGGATCGCCTCCATCATCAGGATAAGAAAAATCTCCTGAGGGATTTCCTCCTTGTATCGTGAAAGGCCTTACGTTATGACATCCACCACCAGAAGTCTCAACAATTAACGCATAGATTGTCACAGGATCACTATTCGGTGTTGAAAAATTAGCCAACTCTGCTGTCGTCAAAGCTTGAGAAGTTTGCAGATTATTAGCCGCTGCCAAATCTGCTTCTTCAAAATAATAAATATCATAATCATAAGAAGGAGCACCATCTAAAATATGTATGTTTTGATCTATATGAAAATTAGGAAAAGGATAAGGAGCCGGATCCACTGTACACAATGTCAAATCAAGTGGATCTTCTACCGGCAATGGTGGAGAAATGATAATCGTACGTGAACCAGTAACTGAAACTGTAGATCCATCACATCGTGTAAAAGTCGCCTTTACAGTATATGTCTCATCCGCAGTAGGGCAAACTTCAATCGATTGATCTGTACCTATAATAGTACCAGCCTGATTTCTCCACTCAAAGGTTACCGATTCTGGCCCACTGCCTGAAGGAATAAAACGCCATGCTTCATTATTTGCGGACCAAGGTCCAGTATTTCTATTCGGAGGGGTGGTTGCTTTTGTACCAGCTGCATTTTGGACCCCCAATACCCCTTCTTTCCAATCATGGCCCCCTAAAGCTAAAACTCTTCTTTTAACCAATATATCAATTATGTTTGTAGTTTCATACAAAACAATCTGAGTTGTCTGCAAATTTGTTGCATTAATCAAATCAGGATACTGTGGAACTCCTGAAACATTCATTACAAATACACGGTTAGGATAGGTTCCCGTGATTTCATAATTTATACTCCCAATACCTGAGCTAAATTGTATATCTTGATAAACACCATAGATAGCATTTAGAATAGGAAAAGTAGAATTTGGAATTAAAATATCGTTCATATTAAAAACACAACCAGAGCCAGGAGCATAACTATTAGGTCCAGTAGTATTAAATGATAAAACTCCGTTTGACCCAACAATTAGCTGCGTATAATTGATCCCATAAAAACAAAAAGGAAATGGCAAAACAGATATCTCTGGCGACCAAAAATCATCTAAATTAGCACCTGGACCTGTAGGCAAAGGTAATTGTGTAGCCGTGGGCGAATCAAAAGCAAATAAAGGCTGATAATTAATCGATTGAACAATATATTCCGTAGAGGGCTTAAATGTAGTATAACTTGCTGACAAAGTTGTACAATCTCCTGGGAAGCAAACTCCTTCAGGCTCATCAATAGTTACTTCTACGATCGGTGCTTGTTGAGCAAACAATGCAACACTACTTATTAGGAATAAGCAGATGATTAATAGATATTTATTTTTCATTTTTAAAATTTTTAGGCAGCGAAATTTACAAAAAAATAACATATAATTATGACTAACTTTAAATTATTTGAAAAATTAACAGCTATGGAAGTACTTTGAATTTTATTATTTATCTTTGTGGCTTTAGTGTTTACACGTAATATAATATCTAAATTTAATGACAAATAGCGAAGATTTTCAAGACGAAATTGGAAACAATCATATAGCTACCAGTGCGAAAAATCCTATCAGAAATGATGCTTTCGAACTTACTGATGATCAAAAAATCGAATCAATAAAAAAAGACGTACATAACATTCTACTTACACTTGGGATGGACTTGACGGATGACAGTATGAAAGGAACACCAAACCGTGTGGCCAAAATGTTTGTCAAGGAAATTTTTGGAGGTTTGAATCCAGCGAAAAAGCCAAGTGCTTCAACGTTTGACAATAATTACAAATACGGCGAAATGCTGGTGGAGAAAAACATTACGCTTTACTCTACCTGTGAACATCATTTGCTACCTATCATAGGAAGAGCCCATATTGCCTATATTTCGAGCGGAAGGGTTGTTGGATTATCTAAAATGAACAGAATTGTAGATTATTTTGCAAAAAGACCTCAAGTTCAGGAACGCTTGACAATGCAGATTGTTCAGGAATTGCAAAAGGTTTTAGGAACAGAAGATGTGGCTTGTGTGATTGATGCAAAACATTTATGTGTAAACTCAAGAGGAATCCGCGATATTGAAAGCAGCACGGTAACTTCTGAATTTTGTGGAAAGTTCAAGGAAGAAGCCACCAGAAGAGAATTTCTTGATTATATAAAACTGGAAACGAAGTTCTAAAAACAAATTTCTCTATATTGCAGACACCCTAGCCCTGATAGAAGTGGAAATCCTTTTATTTTTTTTCTTTAAAAAAATAAAAGATTGAAACGGATAGCAGGATTAGCTCCTAAAAAAATCGAAAATGCCACAATATAAAAATCACCCACTGAAGATTTATAATTCCCTTTCGGGAGAAAAGGAAACGTTTACCCCAATCCACGAAGGAAATATCGGGATGTATGTTTGTGGACCAACGGTTTACAGCAATGTGCATTTGGGAAATGTGAGGACTTTTATGTCTTTTGATGTAATTTACAGGTATTTGATTCATATTGGATACAAGGTTCGCTATGTGAGAAATATTACCGATGCAGGGCATTTGACGGATGATGGCGATGTAGAAAACGACCGTTTTGTAAAGCAGTCAAAATTGGAGAAATTGGAGCCGATGGAAATTGTGCAGAAATATTCGGTTGATTTTCATAAGGTTTTGGATGCCTTCAATTTCCTTCCTCCTACGATTGAACCTACTGCTACAGGACATATTATTGAACAAATTGAGCTTACTCAGAAATTAATCAGTCTTGGTTTTGCTTACGAAAGCAATGGTTCTGTTTATTTTGATGTACTTGCCTACAATGAAAAAGGCTTAAATTATGGCGAATTGAGCAATAGAAATATTGACGAACTTTTTGCCAACACAAGAGACCTTGACGGACAAAGCGAAAAGAAAAATCCACAGGATTTTGCACTTTGGAAAAGTGCTTCTCCGGCCCACATTATGCGATGGAATTCTCCTTGGGGAGATGGTTTTCCAGGCTGGCATCTGGAATGTACGGCTATGAGTACAAAATATTTGGGTGAAACTTTTGATATTCACGGTGGTGGAATGGATTTGAAATTTCCACATCACGAATGCGAAATAGCCCAAGGCAAAGCGTGTAACGGAACTGCTCCTGTAAATTACTGGATGCACACCAATATGCTTACGATGAATGGATTGAGAATGAGCAAATCAACAGGTAATTATATTTTACCGATGGAATTGCTTGACGGAAATAATACTTTTTTCGAAAAGCAGTTTGAGCCTAATGTGGTGCGTTTTTGCTTTCTACAGGCACATTACAGAAGCGTTTTGGATATTTCAAACGATGCGATGGTGGCCAGCGAAAAAGGTTGCAACCGATTATTAGAATCCTACAAATTGATTGAAGCATTAAAAGCGACTACAACCTCTACCTTAGATATTGCTTCTTGGAGACAGAGTTGCTACGATGCAATGGACGACGATTTCAACACTCCGATTTTGATTGCACAATTGTTTGAAGGAGCTCGTTTTATCAATTTGGTTAATGATGGAAAAGAAACGTTGACTGCTGATGATATTCAACTTTTAGAAACGACTATTTCAAGTTTCTTGTTTGATGTTTTAGGAATTAACAATGAAGCTTCATCAAGCGGAGTTGCCCTAATTTCTGAAAAATTAAAAGGAACGGTTGAAATGTTGATTCAAATGAGAAACACAGCCAGAGCAAACAAGGATTTTGCAATGTCAGATCAAATTAGAGACCAACTGATTGCTCTTGGAATTCAATTGAAAGACGGAAAAGACGGCACGAGTTTTAGTGTTCAATAGTCTGCCAAATTAAAAGCGAATGAAGATGTTTCGAAAAATAGTCCTATTTCCTTTTATTTTTTTAATCCGATTCTATCAATTGGTCATCTCACCTATTTTGCCATCGGCTTGCAGATTTCAACCAACTTGTTCACAATATATGCTGGAAGCTCTCCAAGTTCACGGATTATTCAAAGGTGGCTATTTAGGCATCAAACGAATTTTGAGTTGCCATCCTTGGGGTAAAACCGGTTATGACCCCGTTCCTCAAAAAAATTGCAATCACAAACATTAATTACAATCAAATCTTTATTTTTACACACCATAACTTCATAAAATAAATATGACACATACATTAGGGATTGTTTGGAATCCATCAGAAGGAATCGATTTAGGCTTTTTTGTTATACGATATTACAGCCTTATGTGGGTTGTTGCCTTTGGGTTGGGTTGGTACATTATGAAAAAGATTTTCGACAGAGAAAACGAACCGGTTGAAAAATTGGATTCTCTTTTTATCTGGACCATTCTAGCAACTCTACTTGGTGCACGTTTGGGTCACGTTTTATTTTATCAATCAGAACTTATTTTTCAAGACCCCTTGAGTGTTTTGTTGCCAATAAGAACCGTACCTGATTTTAAATTCACTGGTTTCAGCGGATTAGCAAGTCACGGAGCAGCAATTTCTATCATTATTGCGATGTTTTATTTCAGCAGAAAAGTAATGAAAAGGTCGATGCTTTGGGTTTTAGACCGCGTTGTGGTTCCTGTGGCAAGTGGCGCCATTTTCGTGAGATTGGGTAACTTTTTCAATTCAGAGATTTATGGTCACGAAACTTCTGGAGACGCATTTTATGCTGTAAAATTCATCCGTGAAGAAGAATTCTGGGAAAGAAAAGATGTTCAGGATTTGACACAAGCCGCAACTGAAAACGAAGGTTATAAAATGATTCAGAATGACCCACAATTTTCTGATATATTAGCACAAATTCCTTTCAGACATCCTTCTCAGATGTATGAAGCTTTCGGATATGTTTTTGTATTCTTGATATTGTTTTATGCCTATTGGAAAACGGACGCTAGAGAAAAACAAGGCCTTTTGTTTGGATTGTTTTTGGTAATGCTTTTCACAGTTCGCTTTATCGTTGAGTATGTAAAACAAAGTCAAGGCGGTTTTGAAGAAGAACTCGGATTGCTTTCTACGGGACAATGGTTGAGCATTCCTTTTGTATTGATTGGATTGTATTTTGTTTTTACAGCTAAAAAGAAAGCTACAGTATAAATATTTTATATATTTAAATGGAAGCTCGAAGTTTTTTCTTCGGGCTTTTTTATTGTTGATTTGGAAATATTCGCTTCGCAATTACTTAACATGATTCGAATGCAGGACGTCCTAGCCCTGATTGAAATGGGAAATCCTTGCTCTTGAAAATGTATTTTTTCCTGACAGAAAAGAGCGACCGGAGGAAGCTCCTTTTGTGTCTTGGAAAAAAACATTTTCAAGAGCAAGATTGAAATGGAAAGCAGGAATAGCTTCCAATAAAAAAAGCCACTCTTTTCAGAATGGCTTTTGATATTAAATAAAACGATGGATTAGACTTTAAATCTTTTTCTATCGGTTTCTGTCAAATATATTTTTCTCAAACGAATAGATTTTGGCGTAACCTCCACATATTCATCTTTTTGAATGTATTCTAAAGCTTCTTCAAGAGAGAAAATGACTGGTGGGATGATTCTCGCTTTTTCATCGTTTCCAGAAGAACGAACGTTAGATTGTTTTTTCTCTTTTGTTACGTTTACAGACATATCATCTGCACGAGAGTTTTCTCCAATTACCTGACCTTCGTAAATATCAGAGTTTGGTTCAATGAAGAACTTACCACGATCCTGCAATTTATCGATAGAATATGGAATCGCTTTTCCTTTTTCCATAGAAATCAATGAACCTTTGTTACGTCCTGCAATTTCTCCTTTGAAAGGCTCATATCCGATGAAACGGTGTGCCATAATAGCCTCACCAGCTGTAGCAGTCAATAATTGGTTACGCAATCCAATGATTCCACGTGATGGAATGTTGAATTTGATAATCATACGTTCCCCTTTAGTTTCCATGCTCAACATTTCTCCTTTTCGAAGCGTAACGAACTCAACCGCTCTTCCCGAAAGTGTTTCTGGTAAATCGATTGTCAATTCCTCAATTGGCTCACATTTTTTACCATCAATTTCCTTGATGATAACTTGTGGTTGACCAATTTGCAACTCATATCCTTCTCTTCTCATGGTTTCGATAAGAACTGACAAGTGCAATACTCCACGACCAAAAACCATGAATTTATCGGCAGAATCAGTTTCACCTAGCTTCATGGCCAAGTTTTTCTCTAATTCTTTTGTAAGTCTTTCTCTAATATGACGAGAAGTTACAAATTTACCCTCTTTACCGAAGAAAGGAGAGTCATTAATTGTAAATAACATACTCATTGTTGGCTCATCGATAGCAATAGATGCTAATCCTTCTGGGTTTTCATGATCAGCAATTGTATCTCCAATTTCAAATCCTTCAACTCCAACGATAGCACAAATATCTCCAGCAATTACTTCGGTTACTTTTTTACGACCAAGTCCTTCAAAAGTATGTAATTCTTTAATTCTAGATTTTGTTATGGTACCATCTCTTTTTACCAAAGAAATTGGCATACCTTCTTTCAAAACACCTCTCTCTAAACGACCAATTGCAATACGACCTGTAAATGCAGAGAAATCTAAAGAAGTGATTAACATTTGTGGTGTTCCTTCTGAAACTTTAGGAGCTGGTACATTTTCAATAACCATATCCAATAATGCTTCAACATTATCCGTTACATTTTCCCAGTGGTCAGACATCCAGTTGTTTTTTGCAGAACCATAAACCGTTGGAAAATCCAATTGCTCTTCAGTTGCTCCAAGTTCGAACATCAAGTCGAAAACTTTTTCGTGCACTTCTTCCGGAGTACAGTTTTCTTTGTCTACTTTATTGATTACAACACAAGGTTTCAACCCTAAATCGATCGCTTTTTGCAAAACGAAACGAGTTTGTGGCATTGGTCCTTCAAAAGCATCCACCAAAAGGCAAACACCATCGGCCATATTCAATACACGTTCTACTTCTCCACCGAAATCCGCGTGACCAGGAGTATCGATGATGTTGATTTTTGTTCCTTTATATTGAACTGATACGTTTTTAGAAGTAATGGTAATACCTCTTTCGCGCTCCAAATCGTTGTTGTCAAGAATAAGGTCTCCCGTGTTTTCGTTGTCACGGAAAAGTTGACAGTGGTACATAATTTTATCAACCAAAGTAGTTTTACCGTGATCGACGTGGGCAATAATTGCAATGTTTCTGATAGATTCCATTCGATTTTTTTAGAATGTGCAAAGGTACACTTTATTTTGATATAAAAAATGAAAATAATTCGCTTAACTTTTTAATAACTCCTATACTATTAATGAATTAGGGTTTTGGATTAGTTTTTAGGGAAAATTAAAAAGATAATTATAATTTCATATATTTGAGGTAATGAAAAATAAAGCAAACAAAATAACCTACATCTTCATTTTTGTATCTACGTTTTTTGCTATTGCAAGTATTATATTGTTTGAAACAAATAATAATTCAGAAAACCTACTCACCTATCTCATCATCACTGATTTAATTTTTATACTCTCTACAGGACTGATACTTAGGCATTTTTTAATAAAAAACAATAAAGGGAATTTTTATCGGATTGAAAAACAGAATATCGTCAACGCTGAAATACAGGAAGCAAAAGAACGATATGATATTGTAGCAAAAGCAACCAGCGACACCGTTTGGGATTGGAAAATCATTGACAATGAATTTTCCTGGAACAAAGGTATCCAAGGTGTGTATGGCTACAAAAAAGAAGACATCGAAAACACTTCAAAATGGTGGTTTGACAGAATCCACCCAGAAGACAGCATCAGAATGTCGGTTAAATTATATTCATTTTTAGAACAAAAAACCCAAAATTGGCAAGACGAATACCGTTTTAAATGCAAAGACGGCTCTTATAAATATGTTTTAGACAGAGGTTTTCTGGTAATTGACGACAAGGGAACTCCAACCAGGATGATTGGAGCAATGCAGGACATCACCAAGAAAAAAGAAGAAGAGGAACGGCTAAAACTTATGGAAACCGTCATTACAAACACCAAAGATGCTGTTGTAATTACAGATTCAGACATTTCGGAATTTGAAATTCCTAAGATTGTTTTTGCCAACCAAGCTTTTACCAGAATGTCAGGATTTGATTATGATGATGTTCTTGGCAAATCTTTGAAAGTTTTTATCGGAGTTGAATCGAATGATTCAGAATTTAAAAAGTTTACCGCTTCGCTGAAAGCCAAACAAGAATGCGAGATTGAAACCGTCAGCTACAAAAAGAATAACGAGGAATATTGGGTGCGTTTTTCAATGGTGCCTGTTTTTAATAGCGAAAAAGAACACACCCACTGGATCTCCATCCAAAGGGATGTAACCGAGCAAAAAAATCAGGAAAAAGAAAAAGAACAACTTATCAATGAGTTGACACAAAACAACAAAGATTTAAGACAATTTTCTTATATCACTTCGCATAATTTGAGAGCCCCTTTATCCAATTTGATTGGCCTGCTGAAATTAACCAATGATATCTATATTCCAAATGAAGAATTAAAACTCATTATTGATGGTTTTTCAAAATCCACTTATTTATTAAATGAAACTATTTCCGATTTGGGAAGGGTTGTAATCATAAGGGACAATCCATCGATTGAAAAACAACACATTTCTATTGAAGAATCCTTCAATAACGTCATCGAACAAATTAATATTTTAGTGAACAATAACAATCCTGAAATAATAGTAAACAATAACAACAACCTTTCAATTTATTCCAACAAAGCTTATTTTGAAAGCATCCTACTGAACCTACTAACAAATTCAATAAAATACAAATCAACCGAGAGAGAACTTACTATTACCATTTCAATCTTTGATCGTACCCATTTCACCGAACTCATTTTTGAGGACAACGGAATAGGAATCGACTTAAATAAATACAGCGACAAGCTGTTTGGTTTATACCAAAGATTTCACAACTATCCTGACAGCAAGGGATTGGGACTTTATTTGGTGAAATCACAAATTGAAAGTATGGGAGGCGAAATCAGAGTTGAAAGTGAGGTAAACAAAGGCACCAAATTTATTATAAAATTTAAGAAAGAAAACTAATGCTACAAAAAGTAATCTGTGTAGATGATGACCCTATAGCACTGTTGCTATCTAAATTGGTCATCTCCAAGGCAAATTTCGCATCCCAAATCGTAACTTGCGTTAATGGCGAAGAAGCAATGAAATACTTGGAAAAACCGGAAATAATTGAAGAGAATTCCAAAACAGAACAACCACTTCTTATCCTGCTCGATTTAAATATGCCAGTAATGGACGGTTGGGAGTTCTTGGAACAGTTTAGCACTAAATTACAGCAACAATACGCAACCACAAAAATCATCTTGCTATCATCTTCCATCGATCCAAATGACATCAAGAAATCAAAAGATTTCTCAATGGTTGTAGATTTTCTCCCTAAACCACTCACAAAGGAAATGCTGGTTTTAATTTCAGAAAAGATAAACGCGTAAAAAAAGCTCTTAATTTGAAATGCCCCAAAAAGTCAGACACTATTTGAGGGCATTTTTATATAAGACTGTAGATTCTGTTGAGTTTACCTAACAAAGAAACCTCTCATTTAAAAAAGATAAGACATAAAAAAAGCTCCCAAATTGAGAGCTTTAATTTTATAGTAAGTTGTAATTAAATTACAATTTAGCAACATGCTTTGTTAACTTAGATTTCAAGTTAGAAGCTTTGTTATCATGAATGATGTTTTTCTTCGCTAACTTATCAACCATAGAAATAACTGCAGATAATTTAGAAGTAGCATCAGCTTTATCCGTAGCTAATCTTAATGCTTTTATTGCATTACGAGTAGTTTTGTGCTGGTATCTGTTTAATACTCTTCTTTTTTCGTTACTTCTGATTCTTTTTAATGCTGACTTATGATTTGCCATTTCTTTTTAATTTTAGATGTAATAATTATTATAGATACTAGTTAAAAAAGAAAAACCTCCCACAACTGCAAAACAATCACTTTGGTTTTAACTAATAAAACAAGAACCGAGACACCAATTCTTATTTTACAAAACTTATTCACAACTAATTTTAGTAGTCCGTAAGGGAATCGAACCCCTGTTACCAGGATGAAATCCTGGAGTCCTAACCCCTAGACGAACGGACCATTTTCTCCTAAGTTTTTCATCTATTAAAAAATAGATTATTTGTAGCCCGTAGCGGAATCGAACCGCTCTTACATGGATGAAAACCATGCGTCCTAACCGATAGACGAACGGGCCATTTCAATATTTCAAAAACTGCAAAAAAAGTAGTAGCCCGTAGCGGAATCGAACCGCTCTTACATGGATGAAAACCATGCGTCCTAACCGATAGACGAACGGGCCTTGCTTCTCTAATGCGGATGCAAAAATACAACTATTTTTTATTCGTGCAATAGTTGCTTACTATTTTTTTATCTTTTTTTATTTTTTTTAATATGCTTTCGCAAAAAGAACTCTTCCTTTCGAAGGGTTTCCAGTAAACACACAGCTTCCAGACTCTTCTACTCTATCCAAAGCAATGCATCTTATAGTAGCTTTGGTCAAATCCTTTATTTTCTCTTCTGTTTCTGAAGTTCCATCCCAATGTGCTGAAATAAAGCCTGTTTTGTTTTCCAAAACATCTTTAAATTCTTCAAATGAGTTTACTTCCGTAATATGTTCGTTTCTGTAATTTAAGGCCTTATTGAACAAATCGTCTTGAATTTTTTCCAATAAATCGCTTACATAATTTACAATTCCGTCTTTTAAAACAACTTCTTTAGTCAAAGTATCTCTTCTAGCTACTTCAAAAGTTCCGTTTTCTAAATCTTTCGGACCAACTGCAATTCGAACCGGAACACCCTTCAATTCCCATTCCGCAAATTTGAATCCTGGCTTTTGAGTAGTCCTATCATCAAATTTCACTGAAATTCTTAGTTTTTTGAATTGTGTAACCAATGTATGAGCCACTTCAGAAATCGCCTTGAATTCTTCCTCAGTTTTATAAATCGGCACGATTACGATTTGAATTGGAGCCAGATTCGGAGGCAAAACCAATCCGTTATCATCGGAATGCGTCATTACCAAAGCCCCCATCAAACGTGTTGAAACCCCCCAAGAAGTCCCCCAAACATATTCCTGCTTTCCTTCGGCAGTTGCAAATTTCACATCAAATGCTTTTGCGAAGTTCTGCCCCAAGAAATGCGAAGTTCCTGCTTGAAGTGCTTTTCCATCTTGCATCAAAGCTTCGATACAATAGGTTTCATCTGCTCCAGCAAAACGTTCTGTTTCGGTTTTTAATCCTTTTATAACTGGAATTGCCATAAAATCCTGAACGAAATCTGCATACACATTCATCATTTGCTCAGATTCCGCAATTGCTTCCGCTTTTGTAGCGTGAGCCGTATGGCCTTCCTGCCAAAGGAATTCTGCCGTTCTCAAGAACAATCTGGTTCTCATTTCCCAACGAACAACATTTGCCCATTGATTGATTAGCAACGGTAAATCTCTATACGACTGAACCCAACCTTTGTAAGTGGACCAAATAATAGCCTCACTTGTCGGACGAACAATAAGTTCCTCCTCCAATTTTGCATTTGGGTCTACCATCAACTTACCTGGTTTATCAGGGTCGTTTTTTAATCTATAATGGGTTACGATTGCACATTCCTTTGCAAATCCTTCAGCATTCTTCTCTTCGGCCTCAAACATACTCTTGGGAACGAACAACGGAAAATAGGCATTTTGATGTCCGGTTTCCTTGAACATTCTGTCAAGTTCAGCCTGCATTTTTTCCCATATTGCATAGCCATAAGGCTTTATGACCATACAGCCTCTAACACCTGAATTTTCGGCTAAATCTGCCTTGACAACCAGCTCGTTATACCATTTCGAATAATCCTCTGATCGTGTTGTTAAGTTCTTCCCCATATTGAATAGTTTGGCACAAATATTGTTTAACTTATTTTAACTAAATAGTTCAGCAAAACTAACTATTTTTGTATTGTCCAACAATAAAAATACCCACAGATATGAAAACTAATTATATTTCACGAAAATCATTTTCCGTATTTTCACTAATCGGATTGGTTGGCCTTCTAGTTACGTCTTGCGGTTCTTATCAAAATACTTCCTATTATGACAGGGACGGTATCTATACAAGTTCGAACAAAAATAACGAAAATCAAGTTGCCTCATCGGCTTCAAGCCAAGAATATAGAAACTATTTCGAGTCAAGAATAGAACCTGAAAATGATTCTACCGAGGTTTTTACTGATGTAGAGAGCTATTCTTCCAACTATCAAAACGAAGCAGATTACAACAATGGTTATGCTGGCTGGGGAAGCGATTCACAAAATGTTACCGTAAATGTTTACGACAATAATTGGGGATGGAACAATTGGGGCTATGCCGGATGGTATGGTCCTGGATGGGGATTTGGCTGGAACAACTGGTACGGCCCTGGATGGGGATACGGCTGGGGTGGATGGTACGGAAATGCTTGGGCTTGGAACGGATGGTATGGTAATGGCTGGTATGGCAATAATTGGGGATGGAATAACGGATACTATCATAACAATTATGCTTACAGCAACGGTAGAAGAGGTCAATCTTATTACAACAATGGTGGAAGAAATTACCTAAGCCGTTCTGAAAGCTCTGTAAGAGGTTCTAGAAATTACAATAATGGTACTAGTGTTAGAAGAAATGCAAACGGAACTTCTAGAAATACTTTTACAACCCGAAATAATGGCACTAGGAATAGCAACTTTAATTCGACTAGAAACAATGGTACCAGAAATAGCAATTTCAATACAACAAGAAATACCACAAGAAACAATTCTAATGTAGCTCCATCAAGAAATAACAATTCTAATGTAGCACCAACAAGAAGTTCAAGCCCTTCAAGAAGCTATACTCCTGCTCCAACACGTTCTTCTGGATCCAGTATGGGT
>Ga0247808_10000547_pt1 | contig 18180 bp, 14 predicted proteins | sample UWRJL089202R1_FD_179914 | JGI IMG/M metagenome (GOLD analysis project Ga0247808, IMG submission 179914) | Plant litter microbial communities from Arlington Agricultural Research Station in Wisconsin, United States - UWRJ-L089-202R-1 | ecosystem: Environmental > Terrestrial > Plant litter >... | reverse complement strand
ATTTGTTTCCCTCTTCTATTTAAGAAAACAACATTCTGACTGGCTTTATCAACCGGCACATGCACCCTTACTTCGTCTTTATAAATTTTAATCAGGTTTAATGCGGCTCTACCGATGGGAACCATTCGTTCTTTTTCTCCTTTTCCTATAATTTTTAAAAAGCCTTCCGAAAAAAAAATATTCGTTATTTTAAGGCTAATCAATTCACTTACCCTTAAGCCAGAACTATAGAGAGTCTCCAGCATGGCGCGATTTCTAAAACCTTCCGGAGTAGAGACATCAATGGCATCGAACATCCGTTCTATTTCATCGTAATCCAGTGTATCTGGAAGCTTCCTCCCTAATTTCGGACCTTCGATCAATTCTGTAGGATCCTTGTCTAATAATTCTTCGATCAGCAAAAACTTATAAAAGGACTTTATACCTGACAGCATCCTTCCCTGGCTGTGTGCGCTTAGTCCCAATTCATTGACGTACTTCAAAAAAGCCTTGATGTGGTCTTCTTTTACCGCTAAAGGACCAACGGATGAATTGGAGATGTCTAAAAACTCTTTTAGCTTTGCCATGTCTCGCAGATAGGCTTCCACAGAATTCGAGGCCAATGCACGTTCCAATTGCAAATATTGCTTAAATTGTTTGATGAGAATATCCCAGTTCATGTTCTTTCGAATGCTAAACTAAACATACAAATGAAAATCATCATCATCAACGGACCTAACCTTAATTTACTTGGTGTAAGAGAAAAAAGTATTTATGGTGATCAATCCTTCGATTCTTTTCTTGAAACATTGCGTCAGGAATATAACGGCCAAATTGATATCGATTACTTTCAATCCAACACAGAAGGCCAATTGATCGACAAGATACATGAAGTAGGTTTTAGTTACGACGGCATCGTATTGAATGCAGCAGCATACACACACACTTCTGTCGCATTGGGAGACGCTATTGCCGCGATCAAAGTACCGGTCATTGAAGTTCACATTTCCAATGTACACGCCAGAGAAGAATTCAGACATAAGAGCTTCATTGCTAAATCTTGCAAGGGAGTCATTGCCGGTTTCGGATTAAACAGTTACCGTTTGGCGTTGATTCAATTCCTATTGCCTGCTTAATGGTATCCTTTTATCCCGGGCCTTCCCGATTAGATCCTCACCTGAAGCATTATATACAAGATGCCTTCCAAAGCGGCATTTTGTCACAGAACCACCGCAGTCCTGCTTTCATCCAATTGTATGAAAACACCTGGACAACGGTGCGGTCTTATTTTGAAGTGCCGGATGATTACTCTTTATATTTCGTTTCTTCTGCTACTGAGTGCTGGGAAATATTGAGTCAGGAACTCGGTCAACTTAAGAATTTGCATTTATACAATGGAGCTTTCGGAGAAAAAGGATTTAATAGCAATGTATCCTTTCATCCAGATACAGTGATTGGCTTGCCTTTTGACCAGGAAGAAAATCCTGCGGCACAAACCTATGCAGCAGAAGTGATTCATCTGACACAAAACGAAACAGCCAATGGCACTCAACTTTCCGGCGACTGGCTGAAAGAATTGCGACAAAAAAATCCTGCTGCATTCATAACTGTAGACGCCACTTCTTCCCTGGGCGGACAGTCTTTACCAATGGCTTCTGCAGACATTTGGTTTGCTTCGGTACAAAAATGTTTGGGACTTCCTTCCGGCATGGCGGTGTTGATGTGTTCCAAACGAGTGATTGAATGTTGTAAAAAAATCAAATCAGGACATTACAACACTATCGCATCATTAGAAGAACAGTTTAAAAAAAGACAAACGACACATACCCCTAATATTTTAGGTATTTATTTATTGTACCGTGTCTTGAGTGAAAGAATAAAGTTAAACGAGCTGCACGGTACCCTGAAGCAGCAAGCCAAAGAATGGTATGCTCTCATAGAGCAGCATTCCTTGTTTGAGCCACTCATTCACAACAAAGACGTTCGATCGGATACGATTATCACAGTCAAAGGCAATCCTTCAGATATAGACCGTTTTAAAAATCATTGCGCTGAAAAAGAGTACATCATCGGCAATGGCTATGGAGCAGACAAGAACAGCACTTTCCGTATTGCTAATTTCCCTGCTCATCAGCCGTTGGAAGTGGCCTTTCTACAACATCTTTTAATAAACTTTAAGTGAAAGAAATCATCATCTATACCGACGGTTCCTCCCGCGGAAATCCAGGACCTGGAGGTTACGGAACCGTTATGTTGTACAAACAATACCGCAAAGAACTGGCAGAAGGATTTAGAAGAACGACCAATAACCGTATGGAATTATTAGCGGTCATTAAAGGATTAGAAGCCATCAAAGAACCGGGATGGGATGTTTTGATCTTCTCTGATTCTAAATATGTAGTGGATGCGGTAGAAAAAAGATGGTTGTTTGATTGGGAGAAAAAATATTTCAAAGGCAAAAAAAACGAAGACCTGTGGATTAAATTTCTTCACGAATACAGAAAACATAAAGTCCGTTTTCAATGGGTGCGCGGGCACAATGGCAACACAGAAAACGAACGCTGCGATGTATTGGCTACCAATGCAGCAGACGGCAAAGACTTAAAACCTGATCATGGCTATGAAGCTTACGAACGCGCGGGGATCGAATAAGTAAGTCATGGGTAATTCTTTTTTTCAATTCAAACAATTCATAGTACACCAATCTGAAGCGGCGTTAAAAGTATGTACGGAATCTTGTATATTCGGCGCCAGTATTCCTGCAGAAAATGCTGAACATATTTTAGACATCGGCACGGGCACCGGATTACTGGCGCTTATGCTTGCTCAAAAAAGCCAGGCTCAAATAGAAGCCATCGAATTGGACGAAGCCTCTGCACGCGATGCACAAAAAAACTTTTCAGCATCGCCCTGGAACGAACGTTTAATGGTGCATGTAGAAGACGCGAAGAATTTCTCTTCTGTTAATAAATTTGATCTTATCGTCAGTAATCCTCCCTTTTTCATCCATCAATTAAAATCGTCCGATGCAAGAACCAATGCGGCGTTGCACGGCAGTGAACTGAAACCGGAAGACCTTTGTAAAATTGTCAATCGGCTTTCGACTGATGAAGGAAGATTTTTTGCATTACTTCCTGAACAGGAAATGCGTTTACTACAAGTGCAACTGGAAGCATCTGGATGGTATCCTATATACCAACTGTCTATCTATCAGCAAATGAATAAACCTCTTTTTAGAATCATCGGAGGATTTAGCAAAAAAAAAGAATTACAACCTATCAGCAAACGGTTGATCATTTATGAAAACGGAAGAACATATACCAATGATTTTACAGAGCTGCTTAAAGACTACTACCTTTATCTTTAAAGCTCTTCTTCTTCAAAAGAAACACCTTCTCTTCTAAGCTGCGACAAAATTTGAAGATAGAGTCTTTGATTGGAGGGCAGATGGATACCCGCTTCTCTCCAGGTGTTCTCATATACACAGACAGCAGCCATCGCTAAAGGCAAGCCAACTGTTTTAGCCATCGCTGTAAACTGACTGTTCTCTCCTTTTACAGAAAGCGTAGACCGGTATTCTTTTTCTACTCCCCTTTTCACCGTTTTAATGCGATGTTGCATCAGGACCCAATCTTTATCTTCTTTTTGCAAGGCCCACTTCACTTCCAATATTTCCTGAAGATAAGCAGCAGCTGTTTTACGAGTATTTATTAAAGGGATATCAGCATCCAATGTCAAATAAATAAGCTTCTCCCATATTGCATCAGAAATAGAGATATTCAGTTTAGCCTCTAATGTTTGCTTCGTCCAATTGCCGGGTACAAAATGAGCAAGGAAAGAAGCGTAAGTAGTAATGCTCTCCAGAATAATTTCATCATCTGTCATGCCCAGCTGTACAAATATATTCCAGGCTTCGCTATATCCTTTGCGGCGAATCGTTCCTCTGATGAACGTCTGTACCATTTGCAGGCCATACAGCTCTTGGTATTTAAAGGAATCGCGATTGGGATAAAATTCCAATTCTTCTTTCCCTTTCCAAACCAATGGACGTACCGTTGCAAACAATTGTTTATAAGCAATTTTTTTGATCAACGAATTCTCCTTGAAAAGAGCTGTTCCTTTGCCTGCTACCACCACATTGCGTGGATTCCAGGTGAACTTGTAATGCCATGGATTATCGCCTTCGTAAGCAGGATCAACCAAACCACCGGTAACAGAAATGAAAGAGATCACTTCTTCTTCTTTATGTTGAATGCGATCGAGCAAATCAAACGCAGACATATGATCCAGGCCTGGATCCAAACCGCATTCAAATAAAAAGGTCAATCCTTTTAGCCTGACTTCTTTATCCAGCGCTTGCATTTCAGGAGAAATATAAGACGCGGTAAGTAAATGTTTATTGTATTTGAGACAAGCCTGCGCCACGCCATAATGGTGTGCAACAGGCAACATGGATATAACTACTGTTCCCTGCATCACTGCATCTTCCAGTGAAAAAACATCTGCTTCCCGCAGTAAGATAAACTCACAATGGGCCTCAGCATGAACGATGGTTCTGGCATTAGACAAAGCTCCAGGGAATGCATCTGCAATGATCAAACCAACCTGGTTCTCAAAAGACCAGTTGGATAAATACTTGATCAGATAGGAAGATGATTTACCTGCTCCGAGAACTACTATTTTGCCTTTCACTGCCATTGCTCCTCGTTCTAAGATTATATTTCAATATAATAAATAGGATGATTATTTTACCATAGAAATTAAGGATTCATTGTTATATTTAACGTTCAATTCTTAGCATGAAACAATCGTCGGCCATCAAAACCACTTACCTAAGTATCTTAAGCAGTGCGTTATTAGCTCTGCTTAAAGCGGTTGTAGGTGTACTTGGTAATTCTTACGCCATGATTGCGGATGCCATTGAATCTGTCACAGATATTTTTGCTTCCATCATTGTATTGATAGGTCTAAAAGTAGCCGCTAAACCAGCTGATGAAGGACATCCTTATGGTCACGGAAAAGCCGAAGCATTGGCAACCTTCGTTGTGGGGGCTATCATGATTGTTTCTGCAACCCTCATTGGCAGTCAAAGTATAGAGAACATCAACACCCCGCATGATTTACCCAAATCGTTTACACTCTATGTATTGGGAGGCATTATCTTGTTTAAAGAAGCCTCTTTTCAATATGTCATTAGAAAAAGCAAAGAATCAGGAAGCACCTCTTTACGCGCTGATGCCTGGCATCACCGGAGTGATGCAATTACTTCACTGGCTGCTTTCATAGGAATTTCTATAGCATTACTGATGGGGAAAGGATATGAAACAGCGGATGATTGGGCAGCTTTATTAGCTTCGGGAGTCATTTTTTATAATAGCTACCTGATTTTAAAACCTGCCTTTGGAGAGATCATGGATGAACACCATTACGATGATATGATCCAACTGATCAGAACGAAATCAAAAGAAGTAAATGGAGTTATTGATACAGAAAAATGCCATGTAAGAAAGGCTGGGATGCAGTACTACGTAGACTTACACGTTCTGGTAAAAGCCAGCATCTCTGTGAGAGAAGGACACGATATCGCGCACCGCTTAAAAGATCATCTCATGAAAGCATTGCCTGAAATTGCGGATGTACTGATACACGTTGAGCCGAAGGAAAACTAATCTGATGTCCCTTCTTACTCGAAATGCAAATACAACGTTACGGTGTGTGTGGTCAATTTTGAAATGCTCTGACTGTAAATGTTCGGATCCGGATTCAATACATTGATAATACCATGAGAGAATCTTATTTCCGGAGAGAACTTAAACAGTGGCATATAAAAGTCAAAACCTACTCCATACTCAATCGAAAAATCGGTGCCTTGGGTACGCAGTTCTGTTCTTTTCTTTTCTTTCTTTTTAGCTCCTGCTTCTACACTCAGCTTGCCACCTGCTACAAGATACATCCTGGAATTTCTTCTGCGTTGAGATTTATATTTCACCAATAAAGGGAACTCTAAGAAAGTCGATTCTATTGTTTGTGTTTTTTCAGTATTGGGAAATTTATAATCGATTTTACGTTCATAAAAACCTACAGTAGGCAGTAACCTCAAATCAAAATGTTCTGCCAAACGAAGACTGACAACAAAGCCTAAAGTAAATGCGGTAGAGAAAACGGGACGTACATAAGTGATGGTATCATCCACATAACGTTGTGAGAGCTTGGCTTTGTATCCACTGCTACCTATACCAATAGAGAATCCATAATGCAAGAGACGATCGTCATACTTTGGAGAATTGCTCCATTTCGGATCTTGTGCTTTTGCTGTTGTTGAAATGATCAATAATAAAAGTAGAGCGATTAAGCTTTTCTTCCCACATAGATTGTGCATACCCCAAATGTCTGTTCTTCGTAATACGTTTTTTTAAATCCAACCCGATCAAGTATTTCGGTGAAGTCTGCACCGCATGGAAACGCTTTGATCGAATCCGGTAAATATTGATAAGCACTTTTGTCTTTCGAAATTAACCTGCCCACCCAAGGCAATAGCTTGGTGACATATAGTCTGTAGAAAAACTTCATGGGTTGGTGCTGAGGTGTTGATCCTTCTAAAACGATCAGTATGCCACCTGGTTTTATGACCCTGAGAATCTCTGATAATCCTTTATCCAGGTTCTCAAAGTTTCTCACTCCAAAGGAAACGATGGTAGCGTCGAATTTATTGCTTTCAAAAGGGAGGTTCTCCGAATCGGCACAAATCAATTCGATGCGCTGCTCCAGGCCTTTGGCTTTTACCTTCTCACGGCCTATAGACAGCATATCTTCTGCAATGTCTATTCCTGTAAGTTGTACACCCGGCAAGCTACTGGCTGCTAATGCGAAATCCGCAGTTCCTGTAGCGACATCCAATACAGCCGAAGGATTCTCTCTTGCCAGGATCTGAATGGCACGTCTTCTCCATCGCTGATCGATACCGAGGCTGATGATTCGATTCAATTTATCGTAGGTACCTGCTATGTTGTTAAACATAAAGCGCACCTGCTCTTTCTTTGACTCGTCCGTTTTATAAGGAGTGATTGTTTGCATGACCTACAAAACTAATAAAAAACCCGTAAAAGCCGGTATTACTGCCCTCATATTCCCATAACTAAAAAAGCAGGCCTTAAAGACCTGCTTTTTGATTGACGATATATAAAGAGGGCTTATTCTCCAGAAACTTTGATGACAACCCTTCTGTTTTTAGCTCTATTCTCATCTGAATCGTTAGGCACAGCCGGTTGACTTTCTCCAAACGAAGATGAACTTACTTTTACTTTAGTTTTTGCACCGATGTACTTCTTCACAGCAGAAGCTCTGGCGGCAGCGATCCTATCGTTTACAGCATCCGGTCCTTTATCATCCGCATGTCCTGCTACACTGATTGTTTTAACTTTCTTGTAAGCATTCAACAAAGCCTTGATTTCAGTTTGCGAAAGTGCATCCAATACGGTTGAACTAGACGCAAAATACACGATCAATTCTTTTTCCAGTACAGGAGTTTTTACAACCGCTGCAGGATCCTTTACAACAGTTGTAGTTTTCTTAGTCGTATCTACCGGAACCACAGCAACCACTTGCGTATCTGCCGGATTTCCTTTGAATGGTACTACAAAATCTTTGTTGATCGTTTGACCTTCTTTTGAAACTGAAGCTATGGTAAGACTATCCGTAGATAACAGCTCACCATTTTTACTGATCTCTACTTTATACGTATTATAAGAAAGTACGTGAATGTCTTTGTATTCACCCGCTGTTACAGCCTTCTTATCTTCACTGGCATTGGTTACTTTTTTCGTTGACTTGAATGAAATCTGAGCACCATCAATGGCTTTGCCCGTTTTATCTTCCGTCACTTTACCGTACACTATAACATGTTCGATGGGGGTAACACAATAAATATCTTTTTCACCAAACCCACCATCACGGTAAGAAGCAATATATGCTCTGTCATCTGAGGCCGCATAGTAAAAATAAACATCATCATCAGGAGTATTAATAGGATAACCTAAGTTTACAGGATCAGACCAGCTTCCATCGGCTTGTAGCTTACTCTTGAAAACATCGAAGCCTCCCATTCCTTTGTGTCCTCTGGAACTGAAGTATAGCGTTTTACCATCCGGTGTAATAAATGGAGCATCTTCATCACCTTCGGTATTGATTTCTCCTTCCATTTCTTTATGCTTGCTCCAGCTTCCATCCTCGTTCTTGGTGATGTAGTAGATGTCCATGTCACCAAATTTCTTGTAGTGATTGGTAGCAAAATAAACGGTTTTACCGTCCGGCGAAACAAAAGCATCTGATTCAAAATCACCAGAGTTTATTTCACTAAAGCTTTTAGGATCTCCCCATTTATCGCCTTCTTTCTGAGAGATAAAGATATCTCCGTCTTTTGTGCTGCGATACAATAATAGTTTGGTATCGTTATCATACAATTGTATACTGGCATCGTGACCACTCGTATTGAGATTTAAACTCTCCGGATTACTCCATGAACCGTCAGCCTGTCTTTTGCTGAAAAATACATCTTCAAATGGCTCACCATCTTTCTCTTCCTTCTCGCCTTCTTTCAGTCTTCTTGTGGTAAAATAAAGTACAGAATCATTACCTGAAGCAACCGGGCTGTGTTCTGAGAAAGAGCTGTTCACGCTAGCACCTAAGTTTTCTACCAGGAAATTGCTGGGAACAGTAACAGTCTTTTTACTAAAATCAGTTTGTTCGATGTATAACTCTACTTCTTTTCTTCTGGAATCACTTTTACGCAAAGTGTTTTTGTAAACATTGTATTCCTCCTTTGCTTTATCAAACTGATAATTCAAATGGTAGGCTCTCCCTAACCAATAGTGAATGTGCTTATCGATTTTGGGATCCTGATCAAAAGACTTCTGGATATTCACCAGAGCTTTATCTTTAGAATAACGATTGAGGTAACAAACGCCAGACTTAAACAAAGCCTCCGTATTATTTGGTTCTGTCGCTAAGACCTGCTCATAAAAAGGCAATGCCTTTCTATAAAAGTTATCTTCAAATAGCTTGTTACCGTTCTTCATCAAAAGACTTACGTCCTGAGCTTTCAGATTTGTAAACAATAAAGACCCCATCAAGAAAAGGGCGAAAGAAAAATACTTGATACTCATAGCTTAAACTAAAACTGTTGGAATATAAATATATATAAATTTATGAATTATTTGATGATTTTGAATGCTGTCTTTCGATTTAATTGCCTTCTTTCTTCTTCATCGTCATTTGAGACCAGAGGTAACCCCTCACTATAACCTTTGACCTTAATTCTTTTAGAATAGTTGGCATGGTGGATCTTTTCCTCTGTCTGTACTTTCCCAACTACAACCGGGATTAATACGCTACATTCAATCCATTGAATTCTATACGGATTGAAGTGTTTCATTTAACAAATGCTCCTTCACCGGATAAAAGTCCTTTCTCTTTGAGCCCAGACAAGATTTGAGACTCAAAATACAGGTTATAAAGCATTTAAACCAAATCTCATCTCTTGCTATTTTAAGAGAAGAAAGTGAAAGACAGAATTTTAACAATTAAATCGCCTAATGCTCCACTTAAAAATTCAAAAAACTGGATTAATTTACCCCTGAATTCAGTGGATTTAAAACCTATGATTTATTATTGCGTATTAATACAAACTAAATCTGCCCTTATCGGTAGAATGGTCCAACGAGTAACCATGAAAATTCAAAATATAAGATTATTGTACTTTTTTTGTATGCTGTCCATTTTTACTGGAGCAGTAACGCAATCATCTTATGCTCAAGATCTTCCGGCAGACCAACAATTGGTTTTGGTAGCCGATGAAATGTACAATTTTGGTGACGTGAAAGATGCCCTGGAGGTTTACGTTCAGGCGTTGGAGATGAATCCGAAAAATGAACGTGCCAACTTCATGGCAGGTAAAGCATACCTGACAACCACTCAAAAAGATCTGGCACTTAAATACCTTTTGAAGGCTTATGAGTTAAACCCGAATGTTGCCGATAACATTCTTTTATTGATAGGTACAGCTTACCATCTCAATTATGAATTTGACAATGCTATCTCTTACTACAATCAATACCGTACTAAAATCATTACAAACGCAGAGGGAGCCAAACCTTTTAGCGAGCAGGACAACTCGAGTGAAGAACGGAAAATCGAAAGAAAAATATACGAATGCGAAAACGGTAAAGTCTACATCAAAACACCGTTGGATATAGAACTGCTTAATCTAGGTGAAGGTGTAAATTCCGAATTCAAAGACTACGGTCCTATTCTAAATACAGACCGTTCAAAAATTTATTTTACTTCCCGTAGAAAAGGATCTACAGGAGGAAACAAAGACAACGACAACGAATTTTTTGAAGACATCTACCGCTCTGACAAAACAGGAAATGCGTGGGCAACAGCTGTTAATCTTGGATACCCTGTAAATAGTGAGCTGCATGAGTCCTGCATTGGAATCTCCAGTGATGAACAGGAATTGTTTTTATACATCGACAACGATAAATACAAAGGAGATATTTTCTATTGCAAAAAAGACAACAAGGGAAATTGGGGCATGCCTAAATCATTGAGCAAGCTAATCAATACGCCTGATTTTATTGAAAATTCAATGAGTCTTACTCCTGATGGTAAAACACTTTTCTTCTCCAGTAATAAAGCCGGAGGATTCGGAGGACAGGATATTTATGTCAGCAAAAAAGATGCAAAAGGAGAATGGGGTATCCCTGTGAACCTGGGGTCTTACCTGAATACAGAATACGATGATGAAAGTCCTTTCTTAGGTATGGACGGGAAGACCTTGTACTTCAGTTCTAAGGGACATAGAGGAATGGGAGGATTTGATATTTATAAAAGCAATTACGACAGCAGTACACAGATCTGGTCCAAGCCGGAAAATTTGCTTTATCCGATCAATTCTACGGAAGACGATACCTATTTTATTCTTTCTGCTGATGGCATTTATGGCTATTTCTCTTCTAATAAAAATATAGGGTTGGGCGATGCGGATATTTACCGTTTCAAAATGCCGGATAAAAATTTCAAAGACCCTGTGTTTAAAGTAGATTCCACAACATTTACTTTGGTTGAAAAAGACAGTCTCAAAAAAAATGCAAACGAATACACTTTCAACATTCAGGTGACCGACAAAGAAACCGGCCAGATTTTAGAAGCTGAAGTACAGGTGATCGATACGGAGGATGATAAACTCCTTGATCAGTCAGTCAGCAAAAAAGGCCTTTATGATAAAACACTAACCTTTACACAAAAGACACGATTGGTCATTTCTATTAAAAAAGAAGGCTATCTATTTCAGGACATCAGTGTTAAAATTGATCCTGAGTCTAAACAAAATCGCACCATCACCCGCACCATCACCATGGAAAAACCAGTGGTGGGTAGTAAGTACGTCTTGAGAAATTTGTACTATGATTTTGACAAAGCAGATTTAAGAAAAGAGTCCCATACGGAATTGAATAATTTACTAAGACTGCTTCAAGATTCTCCCAATATGAAAATTGAAATCGGTAGCCATACCGATGATATGGGGAGTAAAGAATATAATTATAACCTTTCTCAACGCAGGGCACAAAGTGTAGTGAACTGGCTGATTGCAAAAGGTATTAGCAGCTCACGTTTGATTCCTAAAGGGTATGGGGAAGATGAGCCGCTGGTATCCAACGATGATGAAAAAGAAGGTCGTGAATTGAACAGACGTACAGAGATCAAAATTCTTTCCAAGTAATACAAACTACTTGCCTGACTATTTGCGTTAAGCATTAAAGAATACGCTTATGATTTTTATAAAAAAGGCAATGCTTTATTTGTTATACCTTTTGGCATTGATTCCGCTCTATATTTTAGTAGCCTTATTATTATCCAATATTCCTTACAATCGTTCCTTTACCAGTGAAAAAGAACATCCCATATTGATTCAACTCCATTCCAACGGAGTGCATACCGATATGCTATTGCCTGTAACCAACTCAATCTATGATTGGCATTCTTTCCTGCCGGATATTCCGACTGCAAACAATGTCGTAGCCATAGGTTGGGGAGACAAAGGATTTTATCTCAATACTCCGACCTGGGGCGATCTCACATTTAGTACAGCTTTTAAAGCATGCACCGGTTTAAGCACCACAGCGATGCATGTTTCTTATTACAAAGGGTCCCTTCGTACATCAGAAAATACTGTATCCATTTTGATTAATGCAGAACAATATAAAAAGCTTTGCAACTATGTTCAAGCTTCATTCCAACAAGACACGAATAACAAATTGATACTTGTAAAACACGATCCCCGTTACTACAGCGGACATTTTTATGATGCAAAGGGACATTACAGCATCTTCACCTCTTGCAATTCATGGGTGAATAAGGGATTAAAAAAATCAGAATTGAAAACATGTCTGTGGACACCTTTTGATTGGCCATTATTGAATGCCTACAAATAAGAGACACAGAAACAGGGCGGAGAAATAGTATTTCTATTTCTCCGTGCACAATTGTTGCTCAATCGTTTCAACATTTTTAACGACAGTAGGGACCGAGCGATCTATAACATGAGTTTCTAACTCATACAAGCGGGCATCGGTTGACTGAACCTTCAGGTACGATTGCGTAATCGGACGAATGATCATGGAATTACATAAGTTGCGCGACAGCTTACTTTCCACTTTGAAAATAAAACAGTCATCTGAATTTACTTTGAAACTTTTTGTATTGCCGGTAACTACAATCGCATTATCAGAAGTTGGTAATACACAGACTCCATAATCGCCGTAGTCTCCTCCTATTGTCTTTGCCCAATTGATTTTACCGTCATTGCGTATGTTGAGCAAGTAAATATCTTCTACATGACTGCCGAAGCTATTCGTATACCCTGAAATGATATAACCCGCATCATTCGGCAACTTTTTCATATCCAACATGTACTCTGCGCCTATGTCTCCATAGGATTGACTCCATTCTACCTTTCCGTCTTTGTCAGCCTTTACCAAAACAAAATCCATGTCTCCCACTCCAAAGTTGAATGAATTGCCTCCGACTAAAAAGCCACCATCTGATGTGGATACAGCAAATCTTCCGTAATCCGTCAGCAAGGCACCATATGTTTTAGCCATCAATAGTTTTCCAGTGGCATCTATTTTCACCGCTAAGAAGTCCCACTCCCCTGCACCAAAACAATTGGTTTCTCCACCCATCAGGTAAGAGCCATCTTCCAGTTGTTCTATGTTGTATAAATAATCCGTTAAATTTCCACCGTAAATTTTTGACCATTCAAAATCACCTGTTGCAGAAATTTTGACCAACATCACATCCGCATTTTTCTCTCCGTTGATGTTGTTGATCACTTCTCCCAATAACATGTAGCCACCGTCTTTTGTAGCGATCACAGAATAGCCGTACTCACTTCTATCCAAGCCATAGTAGCGGGACCATAAGGTATCGCCCTTCAGGTCAATCTTGATCAAATAAATATCGAAGTAACTGTTCTCTGAAAAACTATTGGAATACCCCAACAGCAAATAACCCAGTCCATCTTGGGATTTGACAATAGAACGGCCATAATCTTCTTTTGGCCCACCGTAAGTTTTAGACCATTCTAACTTTCCTTCACTGTCATTTTTGATGACATATATATCAAAGTTACCGGCACCAAAGCTTTCCGTATAGCCTACAGAAAGAATCCCTTTATCGGCTGTTTCTATACTGGAATACAAGATGTCTTTCTTTCCGCCGCCAAAAGTATATTGAAAATGCTTACTCGCAGATTGAGCCCATAATTGTTGGCCTGCCGCACTCATTAGTACTATTGCTACCAGAATAATCTTCTTCATAATTTTTGCTATAAAAAACGAATCAGGACTAGATCCTGATTCGATATTCTTTTTATTCTTACTTTTTAAATCCTAATACACTGACACAGCAATCGGTCTTGTTTTGATTGACCGGTGTGTATTTCAGGTAATAAATTCCAGTAGCCTTGCATTGATAGGCAATCACAGAATAGAGCTTATTGGATTTCTTATCCAGGTTAGAAGCGATTTCTTTTCTTTGAGCATCGTATAATGTCACTTTCACCGTGGCATCAGGACCAGAACTACTGCATACAGCAATCATATAATTGGTATCGCGGCTGAAAACATAGGAATACTCCGTTTCAGCCCCTATTTGTTCCATTTTATACGTTTTTAAAAAAGTATAGCCCTCGCTTATTTTCTGAATACAAGCATCGGGTTGGCATTGTGCAGCTACCTGAACAGACTTAACGGACAATAGCACAAGTAGTAAAACAAAAAAACTGTATTTCTTATTCATAATTCCATCTCCTTGTTAATAAACAATATGCCTATACAATTTACGAAGTTTAGACATTTATTTAATGATGCTGTTACGGATATTCTCCACATTCTTAGTAATCTCGTAGATATCATCTTCCGTGTAATGAACGGTACTTTCGCTCTCACTTTCGAAGGAAAGGACACCATTCACTTCCTTTACCTTTTGCTCCTTTACTTGATAAGTAATCGAAACTTTTTCAAAAACAGCCTTCAGAGGACCAAAACGGTCTACAAGCGCGTTAATTTTAGGATCATAGCTGTAATTGTCCAGCATAAGATAGATTTGTTCAAAAGTCACTTTTTGTTCCGCTACACGATCCATCAGCGCTTTGTTGTTTGTTTTACCGGCAATTTTGCAGGACAGGTGCAAGGCCTCCAGCCATCCACCTGTCAAAATCAATACGCTTTGTTCTGAGCGTTTCTTTTCGTACAAGTAATTATTAATGTCTTCAAAATTGCGTGTCGTTAAATAAAGCAAAGAATCGATGTTATTGGCATTTAGCGCCAGTCGTTTAATTTGCTCAAAATTATAAAATTGTCCTATCCCTAATTGATCCGATAAGTCTCTGAGTGCTGTAATGTAACTGATGGCGTCTGCTGTATGGTTATACAATGAAATGTAACCTAAGTCTGTACCGTAAACACCAAGATTTAAAGCTTTGCTGAAATTGCTGGTGTACTTGGATTGATTGGCTGCATCGTTCAACAAACTGACGTCGTAATGCTTGTTTGTTTCCTTGATTAAAAATGAAATTTCCAAAGGAGAAGGAATAGCTTTGATGAGATCTCCGATTACTTCATCTCCGATCTTCTTGTGTGGCACAGCCATGGAATCCGCCATGTCCAGTAACAACTCCTCATTTGATGCTTCTTTTTCTGAGCCACAAGAAGAAATAATGGTGCAGAAAATACCTAAAAGAATAATTTTTTTCATAAAAGACTTCATCAGATCAAACCAAAGGGCACAGAAGCACTTTTAGCTTTAACGGCAAACAATAAGTCAGGTTTCAATCACCTGTTAATTAATTTCTTTAGTTTCTTAAACCCGTCAAATATACGTGCATAAAAATCAAAGTAAAGCATTATAAACATGATTAACACCATAAACCAAATGGTCATGACATTAAACCAAAAGGTAGGGACTGTATGTTTAAACATAACTTTCACCGGTGAGAAGAAATGCGTTCTGTAATCAAGCATTCCTTGTGTATAGATCGGGGCGAAATAAATGTATTCTGTTTTCGGTATCAATCTGCCTTTGTAAACATCAGCCTTCTGTGCATTGTTCACATTCCGCACGTACTCTGCAAGATTTTCATTGTAGTATTCATCCTTTAACTTCAAGGTATAGCCTTCACCATATTTTTTGTCTAATGCCGTTACCAACTTATCTTTTTGTATAGAAGTTTGGTTGTACAAAAGAGTCAAGACTTCATCCAGCTGTGCCAGGTAGTATTGCAGTTTGTCGATATTATTCTGATTCAGTTCTGTAAAAATAACATCTAACTTCTCGTATTCATGTTTAGGAAGTTTTAGCAATTTGGCATAATCTCTCACAAATAATACCGCAGGTCTGTAATAATAATTGATATCCTTCTGATCAATTTTATTCTTAATCAATTTTTCACCCAACTGTTCCAGACCTGACCGTAAATGAGGAATGCCATATACGGTATTGAATTGCGCGATGTGTTCTTTTTGTTCCAGGTTAAAAAACCGCTGGTTAAATTTATTTTCCGCAAACTGATGAACTGAAATCCCTTCATAGGCCCATCTTGAAATCATGGCATCTGCAAGCAAAGGAACGTTGGCGGTGTTCTTCACCACATCATTGATCTTATCGAAGCTAAACATCGCTCCACTTAAAATCATTTGAGGAATCAATAAAATCGGAATAAGTATATAAACGGTGATGGCCGAATTGAAAGTAGAAGAAGCAATGAGTCCGATGAGATTAGCTCCACACGATACGGTAAACAGCATCAACCAATAAGGGAAAAACATTCCTTGTATTTCCAATATAGAATTACCAACTGCTACAAACAATGACGTTTGCAAAGCAGATAAGGCAAATAGAATAAGCACTTTGGAAAACAGGTAACTCATTCTGCTGAGATTCAAAAACTGTTCACGTTTCAAAATCTTTTTATCCTTGATAATCTCTTCCGCGCTGACACTTAATCCCATGAACAAGGCCACAACTATTGACATTAAAATGAAAGCAGGAATGTTGTCGTTCTTTCTAAAGATATAAGCGGTATTTTCAGCGGTGTTGTTGTAGCGGATAATAAAAGCCAATACAAATGCCAATAAAGGAGCTTCCAGTAGATTGATGACTACATATTGCTTGTTGCTCAATTTAGCTTTCACATCTCTTGCGACAAACACCAAAAACTGTTTCAGTCGTGAGGTCTTCTTTGGTACATTGATGTGAACATTCCACAAGTCCGTCAAAGGTTTGAAAGAAAATCTTTCCTTGAACGAATGATACCATTGCATGGGATTTGTTTTCCGCTTACCGGTAAACTCCCCAAATTCATTTACGACTTGTTCTTCTATAATATCAAACAGTTGCTCCGGATTCACATTGCCGCACGTTACACAGTAGCCGCTTTGACTATCTGCTTGTCTAGCCATTTGTTTGAAATAAGAAATTGCCTCGATGGGATTGCCATAAAAAATTTGGTATCCTCCCGTATCTAATAAAATAAACTTATCAAACATTTTATAAATGTCGGAGGAAGGCTGATGAATCACGACAAAAATCAATTTGCCTTTGTACGTTAATTCTTTCAGCAAGTCAATTACATTTTCCGAATCACGGCTTGACAATCCGGAAGTAGGTTCATCCACAAAAAGAACCGCCGGTTCACGGATCAACTCCAGCGCTATATTCAAACGTTTACGTTGCCCTCCACTGATGGATTTATTGAGCGGATCCCCTACTTTCAAATCTTTGATATGAGACAAGCCTAAATCACTCAGTGTTTTGTTTACCCGTTCAATCAGATCTTTTCGAGAGATCTCTCCAAAACAAAGTTTAGCGCTATAGTATAAGTTTTCAAATACCGTCAAATCTTCTATCAGCAAGTCGTCCTGAGGGATATAGCCAATGAGACCTTCTACTGCTTTTTTATCTTCATAAATATTGAGTCCGTTGATACAGACAGAACCTTTATTCGGTCTTTCGGAGCCTGACAGGACATTGAGCAATGTGGTTTTCCCCGCACCACTGGAGCCCATGATACCAATTAGTTTCCCTGCATCTTCTGATACATTGATATCCGTCAATCCAATCTTATCATTGAAAAAACGGTATTCAATGCCAATGGCATTAAAGGACAATTTAACTTCCTGAACAGCACTCAGGAAATGAGCAACGATATCAGAGTAAAAGAACGTAGCACCGGATTTTAACTTGATCGTACTTCCATTAGAAAACAAAACAGTATCTCCAACCTCAATTTTGATTCCGTTCAAGGTACACTCTTCTTCAGCAAAATACCGGAAAAGATAAACCTCTACACTTGGAGCACGCATGAATAAAAAGGTGCCCTTGCTGTGCTCGTCTAACTTGACAAATTTATTTTCTTCCTGGAATTTTTTCTCCTCTCCTATGATCAGGACATGTTCAGAATTCAGGTCCAAACCATCTTCAGAGAGAATGAATTTTTCTAATACCTGAAAATCCTCCTCCGCCACATTGAATGTCTGAGAGACGGTATAAATAATTTGCTTTCTTTCGTCGTTGTAATTTTTGTCGGCGTAAATGAGTTCTAACAACTCCTGCAACACAAAAAATTTCTGCGGCTGAGTCAGC
>Ga0247808_10000545_pt1 | contig 18204 bp, 13 predicted proteins | sample UWRJL089202R1_FD_179914 | JGI IMG/M metagenome (GOLD analysis project Ga0247808, IMG submission 179914) | Plant litter microbial communities from Arlington Agricultural Research Station in Wisconsin, United States - UWRJ-L089-202R-1 | ecosystem: Environmental > Terrestrial > Plant litter >... | reverse complement strand
GGCGGCGGAGAAACTCACTCCCGGCAAGTTCGGCAAGGTCGCCCGGGAACTCCTGGAATCCCTCCACCCGATCCCGCTGCAGGAGCGGGTCAACGCCGGTATCCGCGAACGCCGGGTGGTGCTCCGGCCCGACATCAACGGGATGTCGTGGCTGAACGCGTACCTGAAGGCCGACGAAGCCCAGGCGATCTATGAACGCCTCACCCAGATCGCGAAAACCCTCAACGACGACGCAGAAGCCGACGTCACGACCAGCGAGACCACCGGCGCCGCGCCCGGCGCTGCGTTCACCGCGCCGCGGCCCGACGCGACCGTCCTCCGCTCCCGCGACCAGCGCCGCGCCGACGCCTACCGCGACCTGCTGCTGGACGGCATCGGCCCCGACGGAAAACTCGGCCGCGGCATCCGCGGCACCGTGCACATCACCGTCCCGGTACTCACCCTCCTCGGGCACAGCGACCAACCCGCCATCCTCGACGGCTACGGACCCATCGACCTGGAGACCGCCCGGAAGCTCACCGGCACGGCGACGAGTTTCACCCGCATCCTCACCCACCCGACCACCGGCTGCATCCTCTCCGTCGACCGGGAGTCGCACAACCCACCGGCGGATCTGCGCCGGTACGTGCAGATCCGCGACAACACCTGCCAAACCCCCGGCTGCAACCGCCAAGCCGTCTACAGCGAGATCGACCACGCCCAAGCCTGGAACGCCGGCGGCCCCACCAGCGCCACCAACCTCGTCAGCCTCTGCCGACCCGATCACCGCCTCAAACACCAAAGCAGCTTCCGCACCCGACAAGCCCCCGACGGCACCCTCACCTGGACCACCCCCGGCGGCAAGACCTACACAAACCCCCGCGCCCACGACCTCGTCCGCGCCGCCCTGAACCCGCCCGGGACTGAACCGTCTCCGCCTCCAGTATCACCACCCGACACCGATACCGCGCCGCCGTTCTGAGGTCCTACCCCGCCGCGGCCCTCGTGCGCTTGGCGTTCTCCTTCTTGATGGCCTCTACAAGCTCGTCCTTGGTCATCGTCGACCGCCCGCGGATCTCCAGCTTCCGCGCCACATCGACCAGGTGCGTCTTGGGTGCGTTGGCGTTCACGCCTTCCTGGGTGTGGGCGCGGGTGCCGACACCGCCGGCTGCCTTGTCGTCGGAGGGTCCTGGCTCAGCCTTCTCCTCCCAGTGATCGCCGACCTTCTCGTAGGAGTGCTTGAGCGCGGCAAAGGCCGTGCGGTGGGCGCGCTCACCCTCGCCGTAAGTCTCGACGGCGGCATCGTGGGCCTTGGCCCAGATCTCCTGGGCGTGCTGGGGCGAACGAGCGATGGTCGAAGGCATTTCCTCGGATGCGGGCATCGTCGGTCCTCTCTGCGCTTGCTCGAACTGCGGTTGATCAGCAAAACCAACGCTAGACAGGTGCCGCCCATGCCGCAACGGGAGGGAGCGGTCGGGGACGCTGGCATCTGCGAACCGGAATGACAAAGGGGCGCCCGGCCACTGGCCGGGCACCCCTTCAACGTTGTGACTTAGAGCGTGATCAGGCCCGAGGTCGTGTCGCGTGCCTTCTCGAAGCGAGCCGAGACGTTGGCCCAGTCGGTGACCGTCCAGAACGCCTTCACGTAGTCAGCGCGAACATTCTGGTAGTCGAGGTAGTAGGCGTGCTCCCACACGTCGAGCATGAGCAGCGGAACGATGCCGGCGGGGAGGTTGCCCTGCTGGTCGTAGAGCTGCACGATGATGGGCTGCTGGCCCAGGGTGTCCCACGCGAGGATGGACCAGCCGGAGCCCTGAACGCCCATGGCGACGGCGGTGAAGTGGGCCTGGAACTTCTCGAACGAGCCGAAGGTGTCGTCGATCGCCGCAGCGAGCTCGCCGGTAGGCTTGTCCCCGCCGTTCGGGGACATGTTCGTCCAGAAGATGGAATGGTTGACGTGGCCGCCGAGGTTGAACGCCAGGTCCTTCTGCAGCTTGTTGACGAAGGTCAGGTTGCCCGACTCGCGCGCTTCGGCGAGCTGGTCCAGCGCGGTGTTCGCACCGGTCACGTAGGCCTGGTGGTGCTTGCTGTGGTGGAGTTCCATGATGCGCCCGCTGATAGCAGGCTCGAGGGCGGCGTAATCGTAGGTCAGCTGGGGAAGCGTGTATGCGGTCATTTGTTTACGATATCGTCTCAAGTGCACTTGAGATCAAGGAGAATGTCCGTGTCAGAGCACTTATCCAGCCACGATCTCCTGCCGATCGGCCAAGTGGCGGCCCGTGCCGGCGTGCCCGTGTCCACGATTCGCTACTACGAGACGCTCGGACTCATCCCCGCGGTGCGCTCCAGCGCCAATGCTCGGATGTTTCCCCGGCACGTTCTACGCCGCATCGCGCTGATCCAGGTTTCCGTGCGATACGGCATCGCCCTGGCAGAGGTGGCCGACATGCTCAGTGATCTGCCCGACGACCGTCCGCCCAGCCGCGCCGAGTGGGGCACGATCTCGGCTACCTGGGGCGAGCACCTCAAACGTCAGCAGGCGGTGCTCGAACGGATGCAGGCGGAGTTGACCGGCTGCATCGGCTGCGGCTGCCTGTCGCAATCGCGGTGTGCGGTGCTGAACTCGGAGGACCGGTTGCGTACGGACGGCTCCGGCCCGCGCCGCGTGCTCGGCTCGCCGGCCACGACCGGCGCTGACTGACACTGACTGACTATCCGGCACGGCACCGCTCGGAACTATGACGCTAGAGCAGCGTCATCACGTCGCGCGCCGCGGTCATCAGCAGGGGCGCGTACGCCTCGAGCTTCTCCCGGGGAACCAGGGGAGCGATGGTCGTGATGCCGATGCCACCGATGAGGTGCTGCTGTGTGTCGAAGACCGGCACGGCCATGCAGCGGATGTGCTCCTCGTTCTCCTGGTCGTCGATGGAGAACCCGCGGTTGCGCACCAGCCGGCCGTCGGCGAGCAACCCGGCCACGTCGGTGATGGTGTACTCGGTGCGCGTGTGCAGTCCGGTGCGCGCCGCATAGCTGCGCACCTCGCTCTCGGGGAGGTGCGCCAGGATTGCCTTGCCGATGGCGGTGGAGTGCAGTGGAATCTGCGCGCCCACCCGCGAGGCGATCTGGATGGGCTGCGCCGTGTCCTCGATCTTCTCCACATAGGTGGCATAGTCGCCGGTGCGCAGGGCGAAGTGGATGGTGCTGTGAACGTCCGCCTGCAGGCGCCGCAGCCGTTCACCGATCAGGTCTGAGTCGTCGGGCGCGGCCGTGAGCTTGAGAGCGAGCAGGCGCAGCGCCCGCCCGGGTGCGTAGCTTCCGTCGGGCCGGCGGGCCACGTACCCGCTGTCGATCAGTTCAGACAGCAGGCGGAACACGCTGGTCTTGGCGAGCCCGGTCTCCTTGACCAGATCGCTGAGCCGGTGGGCGTCGCCGGGGTTCGACACGGCCTCGAGCACCCTCAGCAGCTTCTGGGCCGCGTTGTCCTTGGCGGTGGTCGCGGGCGCGCTCGCGCCTTCGAGGTCGCTGGTTGACGAAGGTCCCATGTGTCCTGCCTCTGTGCTGTCACCGATGATCCGGCGTTCTGTCTTACGGACAGTCAACCACGGTTGTGGAATTTGTGTGCGGTTCAGCGGTCCGCCTCTCGGAATTCAATGTCGTCGGACCCTTGACAAATTCGGATCCGTCGGATTCGTGCCCCCAGTTGGGGTCTGAGGCGGATTGAGGCTGTCCGCAAGTTGCGGACCGAAACTGAACGTGGTTATGGTGAGTTCATGTGGCGGACTTGCATTCTGCCAGACGGAACAGTGAGAAGTTCACAAGCTGATTCTCAACGAGGAGGAAACATGAAGGCAACCGAGAACGAACCGGTGACAGGTGTCGTAACCCTGCCGTCGGGCATCCGCCTGGTGACGGCCCGGGGCGACCTGCCGGCCGTCGAGGTGTCCCTCCCCGCTGCCACGGCCCTGGTCTACCTGCATGGCGCCCACGTCGCCGAGTGGACGCCCGCCGGCCAGAAGCCCGTGCTGTGGATGAGCGACAGCGGCGCCTTCACCCCTACGGCGGCCCTCCGCGGCGGCATCCCCGTGTGCTTCCCGTGGTTTGGCCCCAACCTGACAGACGCCACCGCGCCCAACCACGGCTGGGCTCGCATCTCCCCGTGGGCCCTCACTGCCGCCGCCCTCGAGGGCCCGGATGCCCTGCTCACTTTTGAACTGGCCGGCGCACACCGGGATTCCACCGGCACGGCCCAGCCCGTTTCCCTGCGCTACACCGTGCGGATCGGCGCCACCCTCGCCCTCGCTCTCACGGTACGCAACGACGGTGCCGCCCCCGTCTCGGTGGAGACGGCCTTCCACACCTACTTCGCGGTGGCCGACGCCCGCCGCACCACCCTGCTCGGCCTGCAGGACCTGCCCTACCTCGACCGCACGGTCTCCCCGCCGGTCACCGCCTCGGCCGCCCTGCCGGTGGCCTTCACCGGCGCCGAGATCGACCGGGTCTACCCCATGCCGCGGGTGGTCACGATCGACGACGCGGGCAATCACCGCACCATCCTGGTGGGCGAAACGGATGCGGCCCAGACCGTGGTCTGGAACCCGGGCAGCACCAAGGCCGCCGCGATGGGGGACTTCGGGGACGAGGAATGGACCCAGACCGTGTGCGTCGAAGCGTGCAACGTGCAGGGCCAGGCCCGGGTCCTCGCCCCCGGCGCCCAGCACCGGATGGGCGTCACGCTCAGCGTCGAATCAGAGCCCGCACGCGACGAGCCGACCACCCCCACGAACGCTCAGCCGCACCAGAACGCAGAGGACACCCACACCATGGAACGACTCACCCGCACCATCCACCCCAGCGACACCCTGCCCACCCGGGCGATCCAGTTCGGTGAGGGCAACTTCCTGCGGGCGTTCGTGGACTGGCAGCTGCAGCAGATGAACACGCAGGGCCTCTTCAACGGCGGCGTGACCATCGTGCAACCGCTCGCCGGCGGCCTCGTCGCCATGCTCGAGGAGCAGGACAACCTCTACACGGTGCTGCTCGAGGGCAAGCAGGACGGCGAAGAGGTGCAGTCGCACGAGGTCATGACCGTCGTCACCGGCACGGTCAACCCCTACACCGACTACGACGCCTACCTGGCCCTGGCCGAGAACGACGACATCGAGTTCATCTTCTCCAACACCACCGAGTCCGGCATCGTCTACAGCGAAGCAGACCTTCGCACCGACGCCCCGCACGCCAGCTTCCCCGGCAAGCTGACCGCGCTGCTCTACCGGCGCTTCGAACTGGGCAAGAAGGGCTTCACGCTCATCCCCTGCGAGCTCATCGAGCACAACGGCGACAAGCTCAAGGAAACCGTGCTCGCCACCGCCGCGCACTGGGAACTCGGCGACGCGTTCACCGCCTGGGTCAACACGAGCAACATCTTCTACTCCAGCCTCGTCGACCGGATCGTCCCCGGCTACCCGAAGGACCGGGCCGACGAACTGTGCGCCGAGTTCGGCTTCGAGGACCGCCTGATCGTCAAGGCCGAACCCTTCCTGCTCTGGGTGCTCGAAGGCCCAGCCTCCCTCGCCGAGTCCCTGCCGCTGGCCAAGGCCGGCCTCAACGTCACCGTCACCGACGACATGACCCCGTACCGCGAGCGCAAGGTCTTCCTGCTCAACGCCCCGCACACCACCATGGCCTCCCTCGCCCGCCTCGCCGGCGTCGAAACCGTGCGCGATGTCATGCTCGACCCCGACTTCGGCCCCCTCGTGCACGAGGAGATGTACGAAGAGATCATCCCCGTGCTCGACCTGCCGCACGACGAGCTCGCCGCCTATGCCGAGTCGGTCAAGGAGCGCTTCGAGAACCCGTTCATGCACCACGAACTCGCCTCGATCGCCCTGAACAGCGCCTCGAAGTACAAGAGCCGCCTGCTGCCGATCCTGCTGAACTTCCACGCTGCGCACGAAACCTTCCCGCCCCGCGTCACTCTTGCCCTTTCCGCGATCCTTCTCACCTACAGCGGCGACCCGAGTGTCGCCGTCACCCCCGTCGACAGTGCCGAGACCATCGCGGCCTTCCACGCGGCCTACGCCGCAGCGGCCGGTGATGCGGATGCCTACGTCGTCACGATCCTCGCCGACAGCACCCTGTGGGGCACCGACCTCAGCGCTCTCGACGGTCTCGTCGAACAGGTCTCCACCGGGCTGACCAGCCTCCGCGACCGGGGTGTGCGCGCCACCCTTGCCGACCTCACCGTCCTCGCCTGACCCGCACCACCCACCCTCGACAAAAGGACCGCAGATCATGCTCCTCAACGACGACTTCCTGCTCGGCACCGACATGGCGAAGAAGCTGTTTCACAACCACGCCAAGAACATGCCCATCATCGATTTCCACTGTCACCTGAACCCGCAGGAGATCTACGAAGACGAGAACTTCACCAGCATCACCGAGGTCTGGTTGAAGGGCGACCACTACAAGTGGCGCCTGATGCGCGCCAACGGCGTGCCGGAGAACCTCATCACCGGCGACGCTGACGACTTCGACAAGTTCTACGCCTGGGCCGGCACCGTGGAGAAGGCCCTCGGCAACCCGCTCTACGTGTGGACCCACCTGGAGCTGCGCCGCTTCTTCGACATCGACCTGGCACTCAGCCGCGAGACCGCCCGTGAGGTCTACGACCGCGCCAACGCCCTGCTGGCCACCGCCGGGTTCTCCCGCCGCAGCCTGATCCGTTCCAGCAACGTCACGGCCATCTGCACCACGGATGACCCGGCCGACGACCTGCACTGGCACGAACTACTGAAGACCGAGAAGGCCTTCACCGTCGTCCCGGCGTTCCGCCCCGACAAGGCCATCAACATCCACGCCGCCGGCTACGCCGACTATCTCGTCACCCTCGGCGCATCCGCCGGCGTGAAGATCGGTGCCTTCGCCGACATCGTCGCCGCCCTGTCCGCCCGGGTGGACTTCTTCCACTCCATGGGCGCCCGGCTGTCCGACCACGCCCTCGACACCGTCGTGTACGCCGAAGCGACCGAGGCCGAACTCGACACCATCGTCGCCGCGGCCATCGACGGCGGCGCCCTCAGCGACACCCAGATCGCCCAGTACCGCACCGCGATCCTACAGGCGTTGATGCGCCTGTACACGGCGAAGAACTGGACCATGCAGCTGCACCTGCACGCCCTGCGCAACACCAACCGGCGCATGCTCGACATCCTCGGCCCCGACACCGGCTACGACGGGATGAACGACCGCCCCGTCGCCGAACCGCTGGCCGCGCTGTTCGACTCGATGGAGTCCGAAGACTCGATTCCGCGCACCATGCTCTACTCGCTCAACCCCAACGATTACCTGCCGTTGGTGACCCTGATGGGCTCGTACCAGAAGGACACCGTGCAGAAGATGCAGCTCGGCAGCGCCTGGTGGCACAACGACACCCGCTCCGGCATGCGTCTGCAATTGCAGACTTTCGCCGACGGGAGCCTGCTGTCGAACTTCGTCGGGATGCTCACCGACTCACGCAGCTTCCTTTCCTACCCGCGGCACGAATACTTCCGCCGTATCCTCTGCGAGCTCATCGGCGAATGGGTCGAACTCGGCGAAGTCCCCGACGACGAAGCGATCCTCGGCCGGATGGTCGAGGACATCTCGTACAACAACGCGCACACCTACTTCGGCCTCTAAACGGCCGTTCCGCACCACCGCACCATCCGCTGTCCCGCAGTACCCGCTATCCCGCACCACGACGAGCCGCACCGATGCGACCCGTTCTGCCTGAATATCGAGAATTGAAAGAGTGTATGTGAGTCATGGCTATCCACGATGGTATTGACGTCGGCGCCTCCGCCGGCCCTGCCGGCCAGGCCGGTTCCACCACCACGATCGACGCACCCGCCGTCATCGAGCGCATTTCCACCAAGGAAAAGGTCTCGTACGGCTTCGGTGACTTCGGCAACGGGTTCATGTTCGACCTGGGCCAGTCCTACCTGACCAAGTTCTGGATCGACACCTGCGGCATCGCCGCCGGCGTCGTGGCCCTGATCTTCTCCCTCGCCAAGATCTTCGACGCGTTCATGGACCCGATCGCGGCCGCCTACATCGACAGCCGCAAGTTCGGCAAGCGCGGCAAATTCCGCCCCGTCATGATGATCTCCTCGATCCTCCTGGGCGTGATGACCGTCGTCACCTTCACGATGCCCGACGTCACCATGGGCTGGAAGATCGCCTTCGCGGCCGGCAGCTACGCCATCTGGGGCCTCATCTACTCCTTCACCAACGACCCCTACGGGTCACTGGCCTCGGTGATGACCCGCCACGTCAAGGACCGCGCGCAGCTCGCCACCACCCGGCAGGCCGGCTCGCTCGGCGCCCAGTGGATCTGCGGTTTCGCGTTCATCCCGATCATGATGATGTTCGGCGGCATGACCGGCACCAACTACATGTGGGCCTCCGCGGTCTTCGCCCTCATCGGCATCGCGTCCTTCTACGTCTGCTACCGCGGCACCAAGGAACGCGTCTACGTCAACCGCGCCGTGGGCTTCGAGAAGAACGGCATGAAGGACTACGCCAAGGCGATCTTCACCAACCGTCCCCTCCTCGGTCTGGTGCTGATGACCCTCTTCACGATCTCCGCCATGAACGTGAACAACATGATGATGATCTTCTTCGCCCAGTACAACCTCGGCAACATCGCCCTGCAGCCGATCCTCAACCTCGTCATGATCGGCGCGTCCATCATCGGCATCATGTTCGTGCCGCGCCTGGTGGCCCGGTTCGGCAAGAAGCGCACCGCCATGGGCGGGTTCATCATCGGCGTCATCGCCAACGGTCTCAACTTCATCATCCCCACCAACCTGTGGACCTTCATGCTCCTGGTGACCATCGGCTACATGGCCCTGGCCATCCCGAACGCCGTCACCTGGGCCTTCGTCTCCGACACCATCGACTACGGCGAATGGCACACCGGGGTGCGCAAAGAGACCATGACCTACGCGGCCTTCAACTTCTCCCGCAAGATCGCCCAGTCCATCGCCGCCCTGGTGGGCGCCGGGATGCTCGCCGTCACCGGCTACATCGCTCAGGGAGCCAGCCAGTCGGAGGAGACCCTCTTCGGCATCAAGGCAGTGATGACCCTCTACCCGGCCCTCGCCCTCGCCGCCGCCGCCGTGATCGTCTACTTCCTCTACAACCTGTCCGACGACAAGTACACGTCCATCGCCCTCGACCTCGAAGCCGGCCGTTGGGAAAAGGGCATCATCGGCCAGTCCTAACCGGGCCGACCGCACCTGAGTAACCAGAGCACCTAACGAATCGATTCTCATGTCACACATTGAAAGCATCACGACCGGCACCTCCGTGCTGGTCATGGCCGAGGGCGACGACGTCGCAGTCGCCCTCCGGGACCTCCTCCCCGGCGAGTCCCTTCCCGTCGGCGACGGCGTCCTCACCGTCACCACGCTCGTTCCGAGCGGCCACAAGATCGCCCTCACCGATATGAGCGTCGGCTCCACCGTGCACAAGTACGGCCAGTCGATCGGCGTCGCGACGGCGCCGATCCACCGCGGCGAGCAGGTGCACAGCCAGAACATCGGCATGGACCTCGCCGCCCGCACCCACGAGTTCGGCACCGTGCACACCGAGCTGCCGAAGCCGGCCGAGCGTCGCTTCTTCGACGGCTTCCGCCGGGCCGACGGCCGGGCCGGCACCCGCAACTACATCGCAATCCTCACCACCGTCAACTGCTCCGGCACCACCGCCAAGCTCATCGCCGACCGGTTCCGCGGCGACGCCCTCGACAGGTTCGAGAACGTCGACGGCGTCATCGCGCTCACCCACCAGAGCGGATGCGGCCTGGTCCTGGAAAGCGAAGGCGCGCAGGTACTCCTCCGCACCCTCAACGGATACGCCCGGCACCCCAATATCGCCGGTGTGCTGATGCTCAGCCTCGGCTGCGAGATGACCCCCACCAGCCTGGTTCTGGCCGAGGGAGTCCTGCCCAGCGACACCGTCGTGGAGTCCCTCTCGATCCAGGAGACCGGCGGCATGCGCGCCACCGTCGCCGCGGGCGTCGAGAAGATCCTCGCTCTGGCGGAGCAGATCAACACCCGCCACCGCGAACCCATCGACATCTCCGAGCTCGTGCTCGGTCTCAACTGCGGCGGCTCCGACGGCTACTCCGGCATCACCGCCAACCCGGCCCTCGGCTGGGCGTCGGACGTTCTCGTGGCGCACGGCGGAACATCCGTTCTCGCCGAAACCCCTGAGATCTACGGGGCAGAGCACCTGCTCACCGCCCGCGCCGTCACACCCGCCGTGGGTCACAAGCTGATCGAGCGGATCGACTGGTGGGAGACCTACATCCACGCCAACGGCGGCACCATGGACAACAACCCCTCCCCGGGCAACAAGGCCGGCGGCATCAGCACCATTCTCGAGAAGTCGCTGGGCGCCGTGGCCAAGGCCGGCCACGCCGACCTCGCCGCCGTGTACGAATACGCCGAACCGATCGACACCCGGGGCCTGGGGTTCATGGACACCCCAGGCTATGACCCGGTCTCGGTCACCGGCCTCGTCGCCGGCGGCGCCACGGTCGTGGTCTTCACCACCGGCCGCGGCTCGGTCTTCGGCTGCAAGCCCACCCCGAGTATCAAGGTGGGCACCAACACCGAGCTGTTCCTGCGCCAGGGCGACGACATCGACATCGACGCCGGCCGCATCGCCGACGGCAACGCGAGCGTCGACGAGGTCGGCGCCGAGATTCTTGACATGATCATCGCCGTCGCCAGCGGCAAGCAGACCGTGAGCGAAGAGTTCAACGTGGGCCAGGAAGAGTTCGTGCCGTGGCACATCGGGGCCGTGACCTGATGGGCGACCACCACGACACGACACCCGCGGTGCTGTGCTTCGGCGAGACCATGGGTATGTTCACCCCCACCACATCGCTGCCGCTCGACGAAGCCAGTGCCTTCACCCTGGGCACCGGCGGCGCAGAGTCCAACGTGGCCATGCACCTGGCCGAGCTCGGCCACACTGTGGCCTGGGCCAGCACGGTGGGCACCGACCCCGTCGGCAGCAAGATCGTCGCCGCGCTGCGCGGCGCCGGTGTCGACACCCGGTGGGTCGGCCGCTCATCCGATGCACCAACAGGGCTCTACCTCAAGGAGCCCGACACCGGTAGTGGAGCCCACGTGTTCTACTACCGCCAAGGCTCGGCGGCATCCACGCTGAAGATCGCGGATGCCGTCGGCTGGCCCCTGGCCGGCGCCCGGTGGGTGCACACCACCGGCATCACCCCCGCGTTGTCGGAGTCCTGCTCCGCCCTCGTGGAGCACGTGCTCGAGCACGCCGCCGAATGGGGCGTCTCTGTCTCGTTCGACATCAACTTCCGTCCGGGCCTCTGGCCCGTGGCGGAGGCCGCACCGCGTCTGCTCGCCCTGGCCGGCAAGGCCACGGTGGTGCTCGTCGGACTCGACGAGGCCGCCGTGCTCTGGGGCTGCGTCACCGCCGCCGACGTACGCGCCCTGCTGCCCGGCGTGCCGTACCTGGTCGTGAAGGACTCGTCGATCGACGCGACCGAGTACGCCCTGGCCGCCGACGAAACCGACACCATCACCGTGGTGCCGGCCCGCCGGGTCGAGGTCGTCGAACCCGTGGGGGCCGGCGACGCCTTCGCGGCAGGCTATCTGTCCAGCCTGATACTCGCGGCCCCCTCCGCCGAACGACTCGAACGCGGCCACTCCCGCGCCGCGTGGGCGCTCGGCAGTCGCGAAGACTTCCGGCCCGGGCTCGGCCGGCGCATGTCGGCCGACGAACCCACCGATCACACACACGCCACGGCACACGCCGAACGCGTCGCAGCCCTCAGGAGATGACCCGCATGACCGCACCAGCCAGCACCATCCAGCCCTTCAGCACCGACCAGTGGTTCCCCCGGGACTTCTTCCGGGTTCCCGTGATCGCCGTGTTCCGCGGACTGTCCGCCGCCGAGGCCGTGCGCCTGTCGGTGCGAGCCTGGGACGCCGGCGTCGAGCACGTTGAGATCCCGATCCAGACCAGCGACGCCGTCCCCGTGCTGCAGGCCGTGGCGGATGCCGCCGCCGAACGCGGACTTGTCATCGGCGCCGGCACCGTCACCACACTGGAGCAGCTCGACGCCGCCACCAATGTGGGCGTCGCCTTCACCGTCTCACCCGGACTCGACCCGGCGATCGTGGCCGAGAGCGTGCGCCGCGGCATCCCGCACCTGCCGGGCATCGCCACCGCCACAGAGATCCTGCAGGCCCGCGCTCTTGGGCTCAGCTGGGTCAAGGCGTTCCCTGCCTCCCTTCTCGGCGCCGCCTGGGTGAAAGCCCAGAAAGGTCCATACCCCGAGACGAACTTCATCGCCACGGGTGGTGTCACCGCGCTCAACGCTCCGGAGTTCCTCGCTGCCGGCACCAGCGTCGTTGGGCTGTCCGGCGCCTTCGCCGACGACGCCCAGCTCGACCTCGTACGCGCTCTGATCGCTCGCTCGCGCTAGCCCGGTCGACGCCGGCCGTTGCTAGGCTGAGCGAAGACATGAGGGGGAGTCACGTGCGGGTGAACGGGCGTGGCACGGCTTGGTCGGGCACTGCCCGGGCGGGCATCCCCCGGCTGGGCGTGAACGGTCACGGGCTCGGCGAGCGATGGCCGATCTGGCTCGTGTTCGCCCTCGTCGCGGCGTACACCATCGGGCTGCTGCTACACGGGGACGGCCCGAACCCCCTCGTCGACACCTGGTTGGGCGAACTCACCCAGTGGGCCCCCGTCGCGGTGTTCTGGGTCGCCACGGTGCGCACCGGCTTTGCCAGGGGAGACGTGCTCTTCGCCACCCTTGCGGTCACGCTCAACGCCGCCGCCGACACGTTCTACGTCACGGCCATGAGCGCCGGCGGTGAACTGCCGTTCCCGTCCCCGGCCGACGTGGGTTACCTCCTGTTCTATCCGCTGATGCTCGCCGCCCTGGTGGCGCTCGTGCGCAGCCAGATGCGCGGACTGGCCTGGTCGGTTCTCCTGGACAGCGCCGTCGGCGCCATCGGTTCCGCCGCCATCCTCACGGCCCTGCTCGGGCCGGTGCTCTCGTCGGCCGTCGACGAGTCGGAGATTCTGGCCACGGCAGTCGCGGTGGCGTACCCGGTGTTCGACCTGCTCCTCGTGGCCGCTGTCGCCGGCATCGCCGCCGCCCCTGCGCTCACCATCGGGCGCCGCTGGACCTTCCTGGTCGGCGGTCTCCTGGTGTTCGCCGCGGCCGACATCGTCTACGCGCTGCTGGAGGTGGACGGCCTCTACCTGGTCGGTCTTCCCCTCGACGCCGCCTGGGCGCTGGGCCTGGCGCTCATGGCCGTGTGGGTCAACGCGGCGGGGCGACCGAACAGCCGGCCCGCGCTCGGCACCTCGAAGACCCCCTCGCTCTTCGTCCCGGCCGTCGCCGTCGCCTCGGGCCTGGGCGTGCTCGTGCTCGGCACCCAGGTGGCCCAGCCGGTGCTCGCCGTCATCCTGGCCGGCCTCACCGTGGCCCTCGCCGCGATCCCGCTGGTATTCCGGCAGCGGATGCTGCGCCGGCAGTCCCGCACCGACGACCTGACCGGCCTGCCCAACCGGCGAGCCCTCTACGCGGATGCGCCCGCGCTGCTCGTCGTCGGCCGTACCGCGGCCCGGCAGCGGCACAGCGCCCTGATGCTGCTCGACCTCGACAGGTTCAAGGAGGTCAACGACAGCCTCGGCCACGACGTGGGTGACCGGCTGCTCGTGCAGGTGAGCGCCCGGCTGGCGGCGGCGCTGCCTCCGAATGCCCGGCTGGCCCGCCTCGGCGGCGACGAGTTCGCCATCCTGCTCGCCGGCGCCGGCGAGGCCGGGGCCACCGTCGTGGCGCTGGGCCTGCGCGATGCGCTCGCCCCAACATTCGCCCTCGACGGCCTGTCGGTGCAGACCAGCGTGAGCATCGGCATCGCGCTGTTTCCCGAGCAGGGGCACGACCTCAGCGACCTGTTGCGCCGCGCCGATATGGCGATGTACCGGGCCAAGGCCAATCGGCTGGGTCATCACGTGTACCGCTCAGAGGACGACAGCCACGGGGACACCCGGCTGCGCACCCTGCAGGAATTGCGCACGGCGCTGAGCGAGGACCAGCTGGTGGTGTACTACCAGCCCAAGGTCGAGATGCAGAGCAACGCCGTGATCGGAGTGGAGGCGCTCGTGCGCTGGCAGCACCCGACCCGGGGGCTGCTGCTGCCCGAGGAGTTCCTCGACCTCGTCGAGGAATCGGGGCTGATGCACAGCCTCACCCGGATCGTGCTCACCAAGGCGCTCGACCAGGCTGCGCTCTGGCAGGCTCAGGGTCGTACGCTGCCCATCGCCGTCAATATGTCGGCCAGCTCCCTCGTCGACGTGGATCTGCCGGAGGAGATCGCGGACATGGTCGCCGCCCGAGCGCTGCCGCCCTCGTCGCTGATGCTGGAGATCACCGAGGACTTTCTGATGAGCGACCGGGACCGGGCCAGGGCCGTGCTGTTCCGGCTGCGCGAGGCGGGCATCCAGATCTCGGTGGACGACTTCGGCACCGGCTACAGCTCGCTGTCGTACCTCCGCGACCTGCCCATCGACGAACTGAAACTCGACAGGTCGTTCGTGCTCCCCATGGCCGGCGACGCGCGCGCCTCCTCACTCGTGGCGTCCACCATCGAACTGGCCCACAGTCTGGGCCTCCGCATGGTGGCTGAAGGCGTCGAAAGCGGTGTGGCGTACGACGAACTGGCCCGGTACGGCTGCGACCTCGCCCAGGGGTTCTTCATGTCGCAGCCGGTTCCGGCGCCGGAACTCGAGAACTGGTTGGCGGCCCGACCAGCCCTCGAGTCGTCAAACGATATCTGAGCGCGCCTGAGTGTTGCCCAGCGCGCGGTCCTTCAGAACCGCGTACTCGCCCTGCGTGATGGCGCCGCTGTCCAGGAGGTTCTTGGCCTGGGCGATGTCCTGGGCTGGGTTGCTGCCGGCGACCGAACGGATGTAGTCGTCGGTGCTTGCCCGCTCCTGCATGCCGGCCTTGGCCTGGCGCTCTGCCATGCCGCGCCCGCGCGCGATCACGTAGACCAGCACCGTGAGGATCGGTACGAAGACCAGGAAGATCAGCCACACAGCCTTCAGCCATCCGTTGAGCTCGCGATCCCGGAACACGTCGATGATCACGGCGAAGAGTGCGAACAGGTAGGACACGAACACGAATGTCCAAAAGAAGAATCCGATGAAATCCCAGAAACTAGACCAGAAACTCATGGTCGGCACCCTTTCTCGGTAACGTCTGGCCGAGGTCCTGCCGCCGCTGGGGGCAGCGTGTCACAGTCCTCGACTGCTCTTCACGGTAATCACACAGGCAGGTTCTGGATCACCCGGACTGGGTGAGAAACACCGGGGTGTTGGCCTGTGGCGGCGGCTAGGCTGGGGCGAAACAGGGGGAGTGATCGCGGTGGCGACGGTGGGGAACCGCTCGGCGGAGGCTCGTTTGGCCTGGGTCGAGCGTCAATACTGGATCGACAAGGACGTGGCGCTCGAGGTAGCCCAGGAGTGGCTGGCCGAACTGTCCGACATCGGTGTGCACGGAGTGCTGGGCCGTCGCCTTGAGGTGCAGATCGCCTCGATCCTCACCCGCCGCGGCGATCCGCGCCAGGGCGCCGTCGAGATGCAGCGCATGCTCGACTGGGCGGAGCGGCACGGCGAGCTGGCCCTCCAGTCCCGCTGTCACGAGGTGCTGGGCTCCATCTTCGAGCTCGTCGGCGACCGGGCACTGTCCCTCGAGCACGCCGTGGCGGCCAACAGTCTGCTCGACGACTCCGAGGTGCCGCTGATGCGGGCGGCCGCCCGGCTGACACTGGCGGATGCCCTCGGCTCGGCGGGGTCGTTCGACGAGGCGCGCAGACGCTACAACGAGGCGCTCCGGCTGGTCATCGACGACCCGGAGACCAGCATCCGCTATCAAATTCTGAACAACCTCGCCTACACCGAGTACCTCGCGGACAACCACGACGAGGCGATGACCGCCGTGGAGAGCCTGATCGCGCTGTCGCAGCTGAACAACCGCCCGATCGGCATGTACGCGCGCGACACCATCGCCCGGGTCTACCTGGTGGCGGGCCGGCTCGACGAGGCCGCGGCCACCCTCGAAACCGCCCTTGAGGCCAAACCGGTGGACTACCACCCCGACAGCATCGCTGCGGCGCTGGTCACCCTGGCCGAGACGTATCGCACCCAGGGTCACTTCGATCAGGCCCAGGCAGTCATCGACCGGTGCCTGGCGCTGAGCGAAGCCCACGGCCTGGTGCGCTGGGCCACCGAGGTCACCCGGGAACAGGCGGAGACCTACGCGGCCAAGGAAGACTTCCAGGCGGCGTTCGAGTCGTACCGGAGCTACCACGCCCAGTCCATCGCGCTCAGCGCCAGCGAGAACGAGGCCAAGGGGCGCATCCTCGAGGCTATGTTCCAGACCGCGGAGTCACGTCAGGAGAGTGAACGGTACCGCGAGATGGCGGAGCGCGACCCGCTCACCGACCTGCACAACCGCCGATTCGTCGACGAGCACCTCACCATGCTGCTCATGCTGCACCGGGAGGGCGGCAGCCCGGTGGCCATCGCCATGCTCGACGTGGACCATTTCAAGAGCATCAACGACACCCTGTCGCACGAGGTGGGCGACCAGGTGCTGCGGGCGCTCGGTCGCATTCTGACGGATGCGCTCGCAGCGGTGCCCGGTGCCGTCGCGGCCCGCCTGGGCGGGGAGGAGTTCCTGCTGATCCTCCCCGCGCTGGCCGAGGCCCGGGTCATCGAGCTGTCCGAGCGGGTGCGGGTGGCCGTGTGTTCGCACGACTGGTCACCGATATCCGCCGGGCTGCACGTCACCGTCAGCCTGGGCGTGGCGCTGGCGCCCGCCGACGGCGACACCAGCACCGCGCTGCTGCGGGCCGCCGACGTGCGCATGTACATCGCTAAACGCGACGGCCGCAACCGCGTCGTGCACGCCGACGCCTGAGGCGGGGCCCGCGGGTTACAGGCCTTGCGCCAGGCGGTAGTAGGCCTGGTTCCAGCGCACCTCGCGGGTGAAGTCCCGCAGGGTGGTGGTTTTATCGATCACGAGGAGCTCGGTGCGGGCTATCTCGGCGAAATCGTGGAACACCTCGATGCCGACGGCTGTCGACATGACGGTGTGGTGGGCGGCGCCGGCGGTGAGCCAGGCTGCGGCGGAGGTCGCGAAGTCGGGTTCGGGCGCCCAAACGGCCCGGCCGACCGGGAGCTTGGGCAGGGCCTCGGTGGGTTCGACGACCTCGACGACGTTCGCGACGAGGCGGAATCGGTCGCGCATGTCGCTCATCGCGACGACCACGGCGGGGCCGGGGTCGGCGTTGAAGACCAGGCGTACGGGGTCTTCGCGGCCGCCGATACCCAACGGGTGGATCTCCAGAGTGGGCTTGGCCGTGGACAGGGCGGGGTTGACCTCGAGCATGTGGGCGCCGAGGATGAGTTCGGCTCCCGGGGTGAGGTCGTAGGTGTAGTCCTCCATCAGGCTCGCCCCGCCGGGCAGGCCCGCGCCCATGACACTGGCCACACGCACGAGAATGGCGGTCTTCCAGTCGCCCTCGGCGCCGAAGCCGTAGCCCTGCGCCATGAGGCGCTGCACGGCCAGGCCGGGCAGCTGCTTGAGCGCGCCGAGGTCCTCGAAGCTCGTGGTGAATGCGCTGAAGCCGCCCGCTTCCAGGAATGACTTCAACCCGATTTCGATCGCGGCGCCATAACGCAGCGACTCGTGCCGCTCCCCGCCCTTCCGAAGCTCAGGGACCACGTCGTAGAGGGTTTCGTATTCGGCCACGAGAGCATCAATGTCCGCGTCGGAGGCGGAGTGCACGGCGTCGGCGAGTTCGTTGACCGACCAGGTGTTCACCTGCACGCCGAACCGCAGTTCCGCCTCGGTCTTATCGCCCTCGGTCACCGCGACGTAACGCATGTTGTCGCCGAACCGGGCCAGCTTCATGCTCCGAGACGCCGCCCACCCGGCCGCAGCACGCGTCCAGGTGCCGATCGACGCGGTCACGGCCGGGTTCGACACATGCCCGACAACGGTCTTCCGCGACACACCGAGACGGGTCTGGATGTAGCCGAACTCCCGGTCACCGTGCGCGGCCTGGTTCAGGTTCATGAAATCGAAGTCGATCTCGGCCCACGGCAGCTCCACGT
>Ga0247808_10000540_pt1 | contig 18326 bp, 10 predicted proteins | sample UWRJL089202R1_FD_179914 | JGI IMG/M metagenome (GOLD analysis project Ga0247808, IMG submission 179914) | Plant litter microbial communities from Arlington Agricultural Research Station in Wisconsin, United States - UWRJ-L089-202R-1 | ecosystem: Environmental > Terrestrial > Plant litter >... | reverse complement strand
AAATCCCTGGATCTGTGCCGCATGGAGATCCATGGTCATGATCCGGTGTATACCTGCTGATTTCAGTAAATTCGCTACCAATTTAGCGCCTATTGCTACCCTTGGCTTGTCTTTTCTGTCTTGTCTGGCCAAACCGTAATAAGGAACTACCGCTGTAATGTAATGTGCTGAGGCACGCTTGGCGGCATCAATCATTAGCAAAAGTTCCATTAAATTATCACTGGGCTGGTTGGTAGACTGGATGAGAAATACATCGCAACCTCGAACTGTCTCATCGTATGAGGGCTGAAACTCGCCATCACTAAACCGACTTAAGGTTACATTCCCTAAAGGCTTGCCGTAAGAATCGGCAATTTTATGGGCTAATGTTTTACTGTTCGTTCCGGCAAACAGTTTAACCGGGTTAAATTGCAATGGCATGATTAGACGGGTATCAATGCTGGGTTAAAAAAAATCGGATTGCGATTTGATACACAATCCGAAGATAATTTGTTGCCCGACCAGGATTCGAACCTAGACAAACGGTACCAAAAACCGTTGTACTACCTTTATACTATCGGGCAATCTTTCCGTCAAAGGGTTGCTTTGAATTGGAATGCAAATCTACAGACATTTTTTAAATCTGCAAGGGCAAAGTGAAAAAAGTTTTATTTTTATTTCCACCCTTCTGTTTTCTGGTTTGATCGGGTTAAAATTTGTTAAACTCTTGCTTATATATATCCTTTTATCAATCTTATTCTTTATTTTCGGCAGCATTTTTATCGCCCGAAATTTAATATTCTATACGCTAATGACTTATTCAAAAATTAATAACCTTACCGGCTGGTTCTGCTTTGCAGTAGCAACCATCACATATATCCTGACCCTGGAGCCTTCAGTGAGTTTCTGGGACTGTGGTGAGTTTATCGCATCTGCATTAAAAATGCAGGTTGTCCATCAGCCGGGAGCACCCTTGTTCCTGATGATCCAAAGATTCTTCGGATTATTTGCCGGTGCAGATGTAACTAAGGTTGCTTACTTTATGAACGTAGGTTCTGCTGTAGCCAGTGGAGCTACCATATTATTCCTGTTCTGGACCATCACAGCGCTTGCTAAGAAGATGATCGTTAAAGCTGGAGAAACACCTGACACTTCCAAACTCATCTCTATCATGGGTGCCGGTGTTGTTGGTGCGCTCGCCTACACCTTCTCAGATAGTTTCTGGTTCTCGGCTGTAGAATCTGAGGTATACGCACTTTCTGCTTTATTTACAGCTATTGTATTCTGGGGTATTCTGAAATGGGAAGCCAATGCAGATGAGCCTAAGGCCGACCGCTGGTTGTTATTTATCGCCTATATCATGGGTCTTTCCATCGGTATTCACTTACTAAACTTATTAACCATTCCTGCCATAGCCTTTGTTTATTATTTTAAGAAAACACCTAAGGCAACTAATGCAGGGATTTTCAAAACCTTCTTTATAGGTATCTTGATCCTTGCAGTAGTTCAGTATGGTATCATCCAGTACCTGGTGTCTTTTGGCGCGTACTTCGATCTGTTCTTTGTGAATACCCTTGGCATGGGCTTTGGCTCTGGCGTGCTTGTGTTTACTATATTGCTGATCGCAGGCTTTACTTTCGGTATCCGCTATTCCATTAAACATCAGAAAAGGATCTTAAACCTGGCTTTACTGTCAACAGTGCTGATCATCTTCGGCTACGGATCCTTTGCGATGATCGTGATCCGTGCTAAAGCAAATCCAAACCTAAACAACAGTGACCCGGACAATGCATTTGCATTTTTAGGTTATCTGAACAGGGAGCAGTATGGAGACAGACCTTTACTTTTCGGTCCGAACTATAACTCTCAAAAAGTAAACATCACCGAAGGAAAAACACTTTACCGTAAAGGCGACAGTAAGTATGAAGTTGCCGGTAAGAAAACAGATTATGAATATGATAAACTGACACCTTTCCCAAGGATGTACAGTGATGATGAAAGACATATCGGTTTCTACAAAGAAATGATGGGCATGGACGACAGTCACTTCCCGACTTTATTTGACAATATCGGCTTCCTGTTTAAATACCAGATCGGAAACATGTACATGCGTTATTTCATGTGGAATTTCGTGGGTCGACAGAATGATGACCAGGGACAAGGTAGTTTATACGAAGGCCAGTGGCTTAGTGGTATCAAACCAATTGATGCGCTGATTCTGGGTAACCAGAGCAATCTGCCACCATCTATTGCTGATAGCAATGCCTACAACCGTTTCTTCTTCCTGCCATTGCTGATTGGAATTTTCGGTGCCGTGTGGCATTTCAAACGCAACCAGAAAGATGCTGGTATCGTTGCGCTTCTATTTTTCTTTACCGGTTTGGCTATTGTGTTATACCTGAATCAAAAACCACTGGAGCCACGTGAAAGGGATTACGCCTATGCAGGATCATTCTACGCCTTTGCCATCTGGATAGGCTTCGGTGTACTGGCCATCAGAGAATGGCTGGCTAAAAAAATCACTCCGGTTACTGCTGGTATCGCTGCGTCAGTAGCCTGTTTGTTTGGTGCGCCTATTTTGATGGGAGCCCAGGGATGGGATGACCATGACCGCTCTACTAAAATGGTACCGCATGATATTGCCCTGGATTATATGGAATCCTGTGCGCCGAATGCAATCTTATTCACTTATGGTGATAACGACACCTATCCGCTCTGGTATATCCAGGAAGTGGAAAATGTAAGACCTGATATCCGCCTGGTAAACCTGAGTCTTTTTGATACAGACTGGTACATCAATGGTATGAAACGTAAAGCAAATGCCTCTGAACCATTGCCAATCACCATGAAAGAATCTCAGTACGTTCAGGGTGTAAGGGACGTGATGTATTACCAGGACTATAAAATTGCAGGTCCTGTTGAGCTGAAAAGTATTGTAGATGTACTCTTATCAGATAATGATGAAGATAAAGTGCCTTTGCAAAATGGATCAAGAGAGAACTTCATCCCGACTAAGAACTTCAAGCTGACGGTAAACGCGGCAGATGTAATCAAGTCAGGTACGGTATCCGCAGCAGATGCAGGTAAAATTGTACCTGAGCTGTTATGGACGTATAACAAAGGCTATGTGACCAAGGGTACACTGGCGATGTTTGACATCCTGGCGCACAACAACTGGAAACGACCAATCTATTTTGCCAGCACAGTTCCTTCAGATCAATACAATGGTCTGGACAACTATCTATACAACGAGGGTCTTGCCTTGCGTTTGATGCCTTTAAAAGTCGATACAGCTGCCGGTAAAGCGGAATTGTTGAATACACCTGCTTTATATGACCACGTGATGAACAAGTTCAAATGGGGAAATATCAAAAATGCGAAATACCTGGATCCGCAGTCTTCAGATGATATCTCCATCTTTGCTAATGTATTGAACAATACCGTTACCGGATTGATCAAAGACGGCAGACTGGAAGATGCTAAAAAGGTGGCCAACAAATACTTTGAAGTGATGCCAACTAAGTTCTACGGCATGCGTTCTATGATGGGCACTTACTTCATGGCAGAAAACCTGTACATCCTGGGCGAGCCTGATCGTGCTAATAAACTGATTGAGAAATCCGCAGTATATATTCAAAAAGAACTGACCTATCTGGCTGATGTTTCACAAAGCAAAAACAGATTTGTAGGTGGACAGAATGTACAACTGGGTATGTCGTTCTTAAGCCAGATGGCCAGAACAGCCGAAGAGCAGAAACAAACTCAGCTTGCCAAGTCATTGAACGATCAATTTAAGGCGCTTGAAGTTCGCTTCGGTCCTTACTTCGGACAGTAATATATCCCGCAAGGGCATAAAAAAAGCGGAGGATGTGAACATCTTCCGCTTTTTTTATGGTTATATTTTTATAGATTATTCTACAACTACACCCATCGCACAGAATTTATCGATTCTGGTAGCAATAAGCTTTTCTGTTTTCTCTTTGGTAAGCACTTTAAGGTCCTTTAAGATCTGTTCTTTCACCGTTGCAGCCATAGCTTCAGGATTCTGATGCGCACCACCCAGAGGCTCTGGAATGATGCCGTCGATAAGCTGGTTGCGGAACATATCGTCTGAAGTCAGTTTCAGGCATTCTGCAGCCTTCTCTTTAAAGTCCCAGCTTCTCCATAGAATGGATGAGCAGGATTCAGGAGAGATCACCGAATACCAGGTATGTTCCAGCATATATACTTTATCACCGATACCAATACCCAATGCGCCACCAGAAGCACCTTCACCTACAACGAAGCATAAGATCGGCACTTTGAGGATAGACATCTCCAGAAGATTTCTGGCGATAGCCTCACCCTGTCCACGTTCTTCTGCTTCCAGTCCGGGAAATGCACCCATCGTATCAATAAAAGAAACAACAGGTTTGTTGAACTTCTCGGCCAGACGCATTAGTCTCAAGGCTTTTCTGTATCCTTCAGGATTTGCCATCCCGAAATTGCGGTACTGACGCTCCTTAGTGTTCTTTCCTTTCTGATGTCCAATGACCATCATGGTTTGACCGTTAATAGAGGCGAAACCTCCGATGATAGCTTTATCATCTCCAACGGTACGATCTCCATGCATTTCAATGAAATCATCGCAGATCATGGAGATATAATCCAGGGTCTGTGGTCTTTCAGCATGGCGGGACATCTGTACTTTCTGCCATCCGGTAAGGTGGCCATAAACTGAAACCCTGGTATCAGCCAGTTTCTCTTCCAGTTCAGTCAGCGTTGCAGACATATCTACTTTGGTTTTTTCTGAAACCTGTTTAACCTTTTCAATTTGCTGAACGAGTTCAGCAATAGGTTTTTCGAAATCAAATGACGTTTTTATCTGTTCCATAAGCGGGGTGTAAAAATAGGCATTTTATTTAAAACTTCGCAGCAACTCCCGGTTTAGGTAAAGATTTGCGAATAAAGTCCCTGATATGGTCATTTCCTTTAACCAGATCTACCTTACGCAGGTACATCATGTGGCCGCTTTCATATCCCTCCCAGGTGATCCTGTCTTTCAAACGACCTGCCGCATCCAGCTGCCATAAGCTATACTTCGCATTGAAGTAGTCGCAAGCCCCGTCATAATATCCAGACTGAACCATTAGGTTCAGGTATGGATTCTGTGCCATGGCCTGACGAAGGTTATCTCCTGTACGGTCTCCACTCCTATCCCATGGGTTTACAGAACCAAACATATTATACTTGAGGTCGGTTTTGTAATTGAGTTCATTTCTGATGTACATGTTGATGGCTGGTGTGAATGAATGTAGCCATGAGGTAAGTTCGGCATTGTAATCAGGACTATCACCAGCAGCTGATTTATCGATGCCTTTGTATCTGGAATCCAAACGGCCCACGGTGAATCCCTTATCCCGCAATAATTCCTTCCAGAAGAAATCAGGAGATACATCCAGGTTATGCTGCAGAATCACCTCCTCCGATATGCCTGAATACCTGGCCATTCTAGCAACAATTTCTTTTTGTTTCTGTGGGGACAATGAACTTCCCCTTGCAATAGCAGGAAGCAGCTCACTCATCGTAAATTCTTCTACTTCCGGCAGGAACTGCGCCAACGTTTTAGATTGCAGGTCTGCTGCAAGTGCTTTATGATACCAGGCTGTTGCAGCAAAATACGGTACGCGCAGTGCGGCCTCAACGGGACCACTACGTTCAATACCCAGTTCTGTAGGTGATACCAGAATCACGCCGTTCAGGTACATCCACTGGTTATTCTGCAGTTCAAGTGCAAGGCCAGATACCCTGTTGGTACCATAGCTCTCTCCTATCAGGAACTTTGGCGATGCCCAGCGATCTGTGCGGGTTACAAAAGTATTGAGCCATTCGGCCAGATATTTTATGTCGGCGCGTACACCAAAGAATTTGTTGGTTGGCACGTCTTTGCCTGTTGCGCGCGAATAGCCGGTATTTACGGGATCGATATATACAATATCCGCCACATCAAGGATGGAAGCTCCATTGTCTTTATACCCATATGGCTGCACGGGATAACCCTCATCATCGGTATTAAGTACGACAGGCCCAGTATAGGCAATGTGCATCCATACTGATGCTGAACCAGGACCACCGTTGAAAGAAATCACCAACGGACGGCTGGCGCGGTCTTTCACATCTGATCTTTCATAATAGGTATAGAATAAGCCAGCAATAGCTTTCCCTTCTTCATCCCATACTGGTAAAGTACCAGTTGTGGCTTTGTAAGGAACGCTTTGGCCTTTGATTGTTACCGCGTGCTGCGTAATAACCGAACTTTCGGTTACGATATTTCTGGAATTGACCCTTGGGTCTTCTTTTCCGGTTTTAGCTACCGGAGGGCCTGCTGCCGTTACAGCAGCTGGAGTCTGCGCCTGCAATTGAAAGCCGGCAAACAGGAAACATAATAAAAGCGTAAAAATTGATTTCATAAAATTCATTTAGGATTGAATGGTAAATATCCTGTTTGAAAATTAAAAAATCAATATAGTTTCAAAATGTTACGCTGCAGAAGAAGGTTAGTTCTTCAACAGCGTTTTGCTATACATATGGTATTCTCCCGGCGCAAGCACTTTACTAAAAGATGTTCCGCTCAGACTGATCTGATCGCCCCCGCTGTTATCATACCAGAGACCGGAGCTGCCAAAGTCAACCGTGGCAGTCTTGTTTGCCACATCAAAATTACCTACAATGACAACGGTGTTTGTTGCATCGATCAGCTTGATGAACTTCACGTTGCCAGCTACACTGAAACTCATGTTAGTAGTTGTGAAGATGCTGTTCTTCTTTTTTAGATTGATAAATCGTGCATAGGCAGTATATAACGCCTTGCGTGCAGTCTGCGTGGCATATTCCCAGTGAATTGGTTTCTCCCCTGTTCTACCTTTTACATCGATCCCAATCTCGTAACCCAGTTCTTCGAACTGCCAGATCATTTTAGGTCCGGGCACACTGAACAAAAATGCCGCAGCCATTTCTTCTCTTCTTAAAGCTGTTGCAAGATCCTTCACATTATAGGTTGCCGTCGCATTTCCATAAGCAAGGTTTTTCGTCATCGTGCGCTCTTCATCATGGCTCTCTATATACGTGACCAGATAATCGGGCTTTGAAAATCCATGTAAGCCATAGAAGGCCCTGGAGAAATCTGAACTTGTATTATAGCCCATGGTGGCCTCATTAAAGCTGCCATTTACATTATTCCATAGTAACATGCCATCCGCCGAAAGTTCCTTCTCTTCATCATCTGCGGCAAAATGCTCCAGTATCACATAAAAGTTAGGATCTATGGCCTTCATAAAAGCATTATAGTCTTTCCAGATGGCTACCCTTCCGGCGTCATAAGTACCCCATGCCGCTACTGCAGCATCACTAGTTCCTGAATTCTTTTGTGTGAAGCCTTTAGAAAGGTCAAAACGAAATCCGTCAATCTTATATTGCTCCATCCAGAACTTCATGACATTTTTGGCAAATGTTTTTGTTGCTGCGCTTTCGTGGTTAAAGTCATAGCCAACATTAAAAGGGTGTGTCGGATCAGCATTAAACCACGGACTGCCTGTTGAGGGCTTATTTGCAGCCGCATCATAATACAATTGCACCATAGGCGACTGCCCAAAAGAATGGTTCAGCACCATATCCATAATTACCGCAATTCCCTTGCTGTGCGCTACGTCTATGAAACGCTGCAGTGCCACCTTTGTACCATAGGCCTTATCGGGGGCGAAGTAAAAAGAAGGATTATATCCCCAGCTAGAATTGCCTTCGAATTCCGTAACCGGCATCAGTTCGATTGCATTAACACCGAGTCTTGTTAAATAGCTCAGGGTATCCGTTAGTGTCTGATAATTGCTGTTTTTTAGAAAATCTCTTAAGTGCAACTCATACACGACCAGGTTGTTCTTCTCTGGCCTGCTAAATCCCGATGCGGTAAACGTATAGGTCGGTGCATTGCCCTGCATTACACTAACAATACCCGTAGTCTTACCTGTTGGATACCCGCGTAAATTGGGATAAGTCGCCGAAGAGATTGTAGCGTCATTATCCGGGTCAAGTACTTTTTCTGTATAAGGGTCAGCTATCTTTAAGGTATTATCTACAAGATACTGATACGCATATTCCTGAGCCGGATCGAGATTATCGATCTGGATCCACCATGAATTTCCATCGGGCGTACGGTTCATGAACTGCGCTGCTACTGGTTGCCAGTTATTAAAATCACCGATTACGTAAACATTTTGTTTAGCAGGTGCATATAAAGTTAGGATCGCCGACTTCCCGCCATTAAAAAAAACAACACCTTGTTTGGCTGCTGCCGGAAGTTCAAGTGTTTGTACCGTCCCATTCAACAGAAAGGAAAACACACTTTGCACTGTAGTGCTGCCATCGCTGGCACTGACTTTAATTTCCTGCGGCCCGCTTGCTGTGAATTTAGCTGTTCCCTGGATGCTGGTACCATTCGCAGTAGCAAAGCTTGTCCCGTTTAAAAAAAGCGTCAGGGTCGCCAATTTTGAAGACACCGCTGACACGACGAGCGTTTCCCCAATCGTCTTTACAGTAACTGCTGCGCCAGGTATATACGTAGGTATCAATTCAGGTGCAGTAAATGCCACGTTAAGTGCTCCACTTTCATAGATCGGCAAATAAATATCTGAAGCATCGGCGTTCCGCCCTACGATTGTACCATCAGCAGTCCTGAACAACATCACCAGCTTCAGGATTTTCTCCGTTGCCGGCACCCCGTAAAAAGAGCGCGGAGATATACTGATTTGATAGGTGTGGTTGGCACCTGCCGTCATCTTCGCCGCAGCATCTGCTGCAGTAAAAGAACTGCTTTTGATGTATTTCCAGTCAGCAGGCCCTGTACTTTTATCCGTGATAACGGCTGTATAGATGTACACATCGCCAGTATAACTCTGTAAAGCCTTATTGCCCTTTGTCGCGTCAAAAGTAAGCACAAAGCTGGCATCAGCTCCAGGGAAACTTGTCGAGGTCGTGATCAGACCTGTGTTATTGACTGGTGTTACAATAGGCGTACCATCGTCGTTAACAGGAGTACTCTTCCTGCATGCGCCGAACACAAGGGCGCACAGGCATAGCAGGATATAGATTTCTCGCATTATGCGCTTTCTTTAGAACTTTGTATGTAGAGGACAGACACCGCACCAAGAATCATAAATATCCCGGCGAGCACAATCGCATAAATCGCTTCACCATGGTAGAATTTCTTTACGATCAGTCCTCCAAAGAAACCATTCACAATCTGCGGCATGGTAATGAAAAAGTTAAAGATGCCCATATACACACCCATTTTGCGTGGAGGAATAGAACTCGATAAGATTGCATACGGCATAGATAAAATACTTCCCCAGGCAAGGCCAATACCGATCATCGAATAAATAAGGTGATCAGGATTGGTGATGAAATAAATTGACAGCAATCCTGCACCTCCGGCTAACAATGAAAATGCATGTGCTACTTTACGACTCGTTAATCGTGCAATAGAAGGCAGAATCAGTGCATAAATAGCGGAAACACCATTATACACACCAAACAGAATGCCTACCCAGTTTCCCGCATCTGCAAATTTCACAGAAGAGGTGTCGCCAGGCAATACTTTATAGATATGCTGCGCAATAGCTGGTGTAGTAAAAACCCACATAGAGAACAGCGCAAACCAGGAGAAAAATTGCACTAAACCAAGTTGCTTCATCGTAAGTGGCATTTTAGAGAAGTCTTTAAGAATAGACAGCAGTCCTGCATCCTCTACTTCGGCTTCTGTGGTATGGAAACTTTCCATTTCTTCTGGTGGATATTCTTTAGTTGTTACTACCGTCCACAGGATCGTACCCAGCAGAATAGCTGCACCCACATAGAAAGAGTAAATCACATTGTTTGGAATCTGACCCTGTGCAGCCACTTTAGACACCCCAACATATTCTGAAAGGATATAAGGTAACCAGGATCCTGAGATTGCTCCGGCACCAATTAAAAAAGTCTGCATAGAGAACCCAAAACTCCGTTGGCTCTCCGGCAGTTTATCAGCAACAAGGGCTCTGAAAGGTTCCATGGCCACGTTGATAGACGCATCCATGATCATTAGCATTCCCGCTCCGATGATGATCGGTGGCATCAAGCCGGCAAGTACTGCAGAATTGGGCATCAGGATCAACGCAATCGCTGTTAGGATTGCACCAACAAGAAAATAAGGCCTTCTTCTACCAAATTTATTCCAGGTTTTATCACTGTAGTGACCAATGATTGGCTGCACGATCATCCCGGTTAAGGGAGCTGCAAGCCAGAACAACGACAAGTGTTCTACATCGGCACCAAAAGTCTGAAGTATTCTGGAAGCATTTCCGTTTTGCAATGCAAAACCAAACTGGATTCCAAAAAATCCCATACTCATGTTAAATATCTGGGCATTGGAAAGTCTTGGCTTGACAACGCTTCTAAGGGTATCCTTTGTCATGTGTATAAATTAAAATGCAATGATCTGAACTGCACCGGGCATCAGTTCTACATGAACCGATCCTGGTGTGTTGTGTTTGATTGGTGTTTCAGATAACAATTCTTTAGCTGAACTGATCTGATGCTGTTGCAGCACAGATTCCGGGATGGTGATATCCTGTCTGATGCTGTCACGTTCATCAAAATTAACCAGCACCAGCAAGCGCTGATTCGCGGTATATCTAAAAAATGCATAGATTTTCGGATGATCTGCAAATGGCAGGTGATAGAAAGCTCCTCTGATAATTGCTTCTGATGTTCCTGAAACGGTTAGCAGGCGCTGGTAAAATGAGCGCAGTCTAAGCTGTGCCACACTTAATCCTACACCATCGAATGCACCTTTATTCATCCATTTCTGATGTTCTGGTACACCCCAGTAATCAAAAATGGTTGTCCTGCTATCTTCTCCGCCAAATCCTTCAGCACCGTTTGCCGGCTCGCCTACTTCCTGACCGAAATAAACCATTACCGGACCTCCGGAAAGGGTAGCTGAAACTGTCATTGCCGGAAGTGCCATAAAAGGATCTCCTGCAAAGGTCTTTGAAGCAATTCTTTCCTCATCATGATTTTCCAGAAAGCGGAGCATATGATCTCCAAATCCTGCACTTTCTTTCTGCCATACATGATCAATATCTGCAACAGTTGCAGATTGCTCATTGCGCATCAGCTTCTTCAGGCCATCGTATAAACCTACTTTATCATACAGATAATCAAATTTACCTGTGGTCAGGTAGGTGGTATATGTTTTCGGATCGTAGGCTTCGCCGATAAACACGATACCTGGCTTTGCTTTCTTTACCTCAGGGATTACCCAGCTCCAGAATTCTACAGGCACCATTTCGGCCATATCACATCTGAAACCATCGACACCCTTTTTACTCCAGTACACCAGGATATCACGCATCTTGATCCACAATTGTGGAACAGGGCTGAAATGACCTTTTCTGCCATTCTGGTAGTCAACGCCATAATTTAACTTAACAGTTTCATACCAGTCGTCTTTACTCGGTGCTGCAGAGAACACATCATTACCGGTAGCCTTTGCAGGGAACTCTTGATACGTTCCATCTGCCATCGGCCCTTTTGGTGTTCCTGTAGCAGGTACAACAAAACGCTGCCCCGGAACATAGTAATAATCGTTTGCCGCGCTAAAAGCCAGCGCAGTGTTATCCTTTGCGCCGAAATCTATAACTCCGGAAGGTTTAACGTTAGACTGGTATTTTCTGGCAACATGGTTGGGTACAAAATCAATGATCACTTTTAATCCCTCTTGATGCGTACGCTTTACCAATGCTTCAAATTCTGCCATTCTGTGTTTCACATCAACAGCAAGATCAGGATCAACGTCATAGTAGTCACGGATGGCATAGGGCGATCCTGCCCTGCCCTTTACAACATCACCATCAGCGTTTGGAATACCATAAGCCGTATAGTCAGTTAAACTGGCATGGGCAATTACGCCGGTGTACCAGACATGGGTAGTCCCAAGCTCCCTGATACCAGTCAGTGCCTTCACTGTGATGTCATTGAACTTCCCGCTTCCGTTCTGTTCAATGGTACCATAGTGGATGTTATTGGTTTGCTTGTTGCCAAACAAACGGGGTAACAACTGATAAATGATCAGCTTATGTGTAGTATCTTGGGCTTGTAGCATAACAGGGGCTGCAACGGATAAAAAGGTTATGATAAGTAATCTTTTGTACGAAATCATTACACTAACAATTCATTATACGATATGTGTTGTTCACCTTCATTAATGGTGTAGCGTTGGTTGAAAACCATCACTTCAATAGCCTGAGCCGAGAAGTTCGTTATACTGATCTGCGAAGCATCAATTTTTACTTTCAATTGTGTACCTCTGAAGCCCATGCTAAACGTAAAAGACTTCCATTGACTAGGCACAAAAGGATTGAATTGCAGCACATGATCGCGTACTTTCATACCTGCAAATCCTTCTACAATACTCATCCAGGTACCTGCCATTGATGTAATGTGCAAACCATCATCAGTATCGTTGTTATAATCGTCAAGGTCTAACCTTGCTGTACGCAGGTAAAACTCGTATGCTTTCTCCTCATCACTCAAACGCGCAGCGAGAATACTGTGTACGCATGGAGACAGTGAGCTTTCATGAACTGTTCTTGACTCATAGAACTTGAAGTTCCTTTTCAGGGTATCCAGGTCATAGTCATCTTCGAAGAAATACATGCCCTGTAAAACGTCTGCCTGCTTGATGAAACCAGACCGCAGAATCCTATCCCAGCTCCATTTCTGGTTTAACGGACGATCTGCAGCTGGTAATTCAGAAACCAGCATCTGTTCTTTATCCAAATAACCATCCTGTTGCAGAAATACCTGTTCTTTCTCAGAATATGGGTAGAACATCTGATCAGCAATAGATGTCCAGTCAGCAAATTCTTGTTCTTCTTTAAAGTTGGTCAGTCCAACAATTGTTACATAACGATCTGCATCGGTAGATTTAACATATTCAGCAGCTTCACGCGCATAACGCATACACCATGCTGCTAAGATATTTGTATACCAGTTGTTGTTGATGTTGTTCTCGTATTCGTTAGGTCCCGTAACACCCAGGATTACATATTTATTTTTCTCAGCACTCCAGTTCACCCGCTGTTTCCAGAAACGGGCAATACCGATCAGTACTTCAAGACCATATTCAGCCAGGTAAGCTGCGTCGCCTGTATACCTGATATAGTTGAAAATTGCAAAAGCAATAGCACCATTTCTGTGGATCTCTTCAAAAGTGATCTCCCACTCATTATGGCATTCTTCACCATTCATGGTTACCATCGGATACAGTGCTGCACCGCCGCTGAAGCCAAGCTTCTCTGCATTCTCAATTGCTTTCTGCAGATGGTTATGTCTGTAGATTAATAGATTCTTGGCAACATCCTGCGGAGCAGTAGCCAGGTAGAAAGGAATACAATAGGCCTCAGTATCCCAATAGGTAGAACCTCCGTATTTTTCGCCGGTAAATCCTTTTGGCCCGATGTTCAAACGCGCATCTGCACCTGTGTAGGTCTGATTCAATTGGAAGATATTAAAACGGATAGCCTGCTGAGCAGCAATATCACCTTCAATCAGGATATCACTCTCCACCCATTTGGCAGCCCAGGCAGCTACCTGATCCTGATACAAACCCTCAAAACCTCTTGTCTGCGCTCTGCTGATTGCTTTTTGAGCTGCATCCTGCAATGCATCTTTCTCATAGTTCTGAGAAGTAACGTTACAGGCGTATTTGTAAATGTCCAACACATCACCTTCCTGCATCGCAGCTGTGAAAGTATTGGCGATAAATTTATCTTTTTGTGTACTTTCTGAGACTGGAGCTACTGCCGACTCGTTTACACTTACCTGGGTAAATGCAGCAGTGCATACATCAAATGCAGTTTTCTTTGTGGTCATGGTCAGGAACAGGGTATCATTGGCATAGGCCTTTGCTGTTTCATCCCAGAACTTCTCGTCATAGTTTGAATCCTGGTTCTTTACATCGCCGTCAATAGCTGACGTTATCGTTACTGATCCCGAAAAGTTCAATGCTTTAACCTGATAATGTATAGCTGCTAATTCATCATCCGCAATACTGCAGAATCTTTTGGATACCACCTGCAGCTTTTTACCGCTTTTTAGCTCAGCAGTAAATTGACGCTCCAGGTAACCTTCCTGCATGTGTAAAACACGTTTGAAGTCTGTAACTACAGCATCATGCAGATCCAATATTTCACCATCAATGCTAATTACAATGCTCACCCAATTTGCTGCATTCAGTACTTTGGCAAAATAATCTGGGTAACCGTTTTTCCACCAGCCTACGCGGGTCTTGTCAGGATAATATACACCAGCAACATAATTCCCCAATAAGGTTTCGCCACTGTAGGTTTCTTCAAAATTAGCCCGTTGTCCCATACGGCCGTTGCCGATGCTGAACAAGCTTTCAGATATTTTATTTAATTGAGGGTCGAATCCTTCCTCAACAATTTTCCATTCGTTAGGTTGAATATAATTCTTCATCTGTTCCGCTTCCGCTTAATTGATTAATGCTTTTATTTCTTCTACAGTAATTGCCGAGAGGTCTTTGACAACCACATCTGCTCCGGGTAAATTCTCTGGCTCCCCGATACCTACTACTTTCATTTTTCCTGCAATAGCAGCCTGAACGCCTGCCTGCGCATCTTCAAATACGATACAACGCGATGGATCGGTATCCAGAAGTTCTGCTCCTTTAACAAATACCTCAGGATCTGGTTTAGAGGTCGTCACATGGTTTCCGTCAACGATTGCGTCAAACAGATGGGCAAGGTTCGTACGTTCCAGGATCAGACCCGAATTTTTGCTTGCTGAACCCAGCGCAATCTTGATTCCTGCAGCTCTCAATGCTTCGAGCAGATCTACAGATCCGGGTAATACTTCGGCAGCAGTCATCTTACTGATCATGCCTACATAGTTGTTATTTTTAACTGTTGCCAGTTCTTCCATTTCTGCGGCTGTTTTCTGAACACCACCCCATTCGAGGATGAGCTCCAGGGAGCGCATTCTGTTTACGCCCTTAAGCTGTTCATTCTGCTCCTTGGTAAAATCAAAGCCAAGCGAGTTTGCCAGTGCCTTCCAGGCCTGGTAGTGGTATACGGCTGTATCTACAAGCACTCCGTCCAGATCGAACAGACATGCAATATTATTGTTGCTGATTTGCATTAGTTTAATTCTAATACCAGGGTAGCCCTGGCGGGAACTGAAATTGATTGGATTGAATTGAGTTTGGTACCTGTGATGATGTCGGTTGCCGAAGTAGCCTGAGCTGTTCTTTCCGCAAAACGCGCTGTTGTTAATGTCTTGTCCTTATCTTCAGAATTGAAGATCAGCATCACTGTCTTCTTGTTGTCCGGGGTATACCTGAAATATACATAAAGGCCGTCCTGAGGAACATACTGCATCAGCTTACCCGTTTGCAAAGCTACACTTGCTTTTCTATAGTTGGCCAGTTTGCTGATATAGTTAAAGGCTTCGTTTTCTTTCTCTGTTCTGCCTGCAGCAGTGAACTTGCTCATCTTGTCAGAAGGCCATCCTCCAGGAAAATCTGAACGAACAAGACCATCAGGGTTTGAGAAGTTCTTCATCAGGATCTCTGTACCATAGTATAACTGAGGAATACCACGCATGGTGAGCAACATGGCCATACCTGCTTTATATTTATTGAAGTCTTCGTTGATAACAGAATAGAATCTGCTCATATCATGGTTATCCATGAAGATGGCATTCTTGCTCGCATCTTTGTACATGAAGTCCTGAGCCAGGGTAGCATATAATCTGAATACACCATCTGTCCATCCCGGTTTACCGTTCAGAGCTTCGAAAATTGCATCCTTCATCACTGCATCAGTGATACCAGGCAGGTGTGTATCAAAACCACGATTTACGGTATTTCCTCCGGTAAAATAAGCCTGACTGGCTACAGCAGACACTAATGTTTCTCCAAAGATGGATAGGTTAGGGAATTCAGCCTGCAGCTTCAGAGCCCAGTCGGCCATATATGCACCATCATTATAAGGATAAGTGTCCAGTCTCAAACCATCAATACCGGCATATTCTATCCACCAGATATGATTCTGGGTCAGATAATTCTGTACGTATGGGTTTCTCTGGTTAAGATCCGGCATAGAGGGTACAAACCATCCGTCAAGCATTTGTTTCTTGTCTGCTTCAGAAGCATGTATGTCCATTACTGGCTGATCCCTGTAGCTAGTTTGAGTATATTTAGGCCATTGGTTCAGGAAATCCTTCATCGGAAGATCCTTGTACAGGTAATGACCAGTACCAATATGATTGTGGACGATGTCCTTTATAATTTTTAAACCTTTTGCATGTGCCGCTTCTACATAAGCTTTATACAAGGCATTGGTTCCGTATCTGGGGTCAATTTTATAATTGTCAGTAGCGGCATATCCGTGATAAGACGCATTCTTCATGTCGTTCTCAATCTCGGGAGTCATCCACAGGGTAGTGATACCAAGATCTTTAAAATAGTCCAGGTGGTTCATTACACCCTGGATATCTCCGCCGTGTCGATAATACATCGAGTCTCTGTTGAGGGTAGTCTCCTGCAAACCTTTAACCACATCGTTCTTAAGGTCGCCATTGGCGAAACGGTCTGGCATTAACAGGTAGATCAGGTCTTTGCTTGTTACACCTTGTATGCGGTCGGCCGACTGGTTTCGCGCTTTTAATTCATAGGTGTAACTCAATTTCTTTTTTCCTTTTTGCGAGAATGCAATCTGGAATAATCCTGGTTTTGCATCCGCTGCAATTTCCAGGTTAATAAATACGTAGTTTGGGTTTTCAACTTTGTCAACTGTCACCAGGCTAACACCAGGATAGCTAAGCTGAACGTCAGTTGCGGCAATCTGGTTGCCATGTACCAGGAGCTGCAGTTTTGGATTGTGCATCCCTGTAAACCAGAACATCGGTTCTACCCTTTCAAGCGGGGCAAGTTGTGTAGATTGAGCATGAATAAAAAATGGAGAGAGAGCTAAAAAGAATAAGAGTAAACTGCGCTTCATGATACTGATCTTGTATAGTAAAAAAGAAACCCCGCAGCGCTTACGCGCTGCAGGGCATTCTAACCAATTCTAGTTTTTAACCATGGTGTAAGTGAGGTCAGTCACATTCAAGGTTATTGTGTATTTACCGGCTGTGGTAACAGGAATGTCTCCCCCTGTCGTAGACAGTACGCCGGCAGTGGCGGTGCCACCAAGGGCACCATTGTAATCTTTATTGAAGCGAAATTTAAACGCACCAACTTTTAAGTCTAACGTTCCTTTCCAGGTACCTTTGGCATCGTTGATGAAGTCAAGCTCCGTATCAACGCCCCATCCTTGTGAAGCATCACCAGTGATGGTCCACAATTGAGCAACTGTGATAGCAATCGTTTTCTTATTCAGGTCAACAGTCACCTGACGTTTACCAGCAGCGCCAGCGTTCAGGTCTCCACCAGTAGTGCTGATGGTACCAGAACCTGCATCTCCATAAGCAAGATCCCAGTTCTTAGCCGGAGTAATCTTGAATCCTAAGTTGCCAGCAGTATAGTTGATGATTCCGCTGTACACTCCGTTGTTTTCTTTCGAAACCAAACTGTCGGCAGTAGCTGGTGTCCATCCCTGATAAGCTCCGGGAACATAGATCCATGCTGCAGCCAGATATGGCGTAGCGCTAAGGGTGATTACATTCGAATAAGTCACTGTGTTTGGTGCAGGAGCAGATTTTAAACGTACATCAACCTGTGCGGCTGTACCAGCTTTCACACCCAAAGCCAATAACATGGCATTGAAATCTGCGACAGTTGGGGTATAGCTGGTCGTAGTAATTACGAATTCCCTTGGTGCTGAAAAATTATTCGCTTTAAGGTCAAACTGCAGTGAAGTAGCTACAGGGACTTTATATCCCGTTACAGTAGCTGCAGGGAAACTTAGCGTGACTGCTGGTTTAGTGCCATTGGCCTGAGTCAGGGCAACAGTTGTTGACGAAGCCGCTAAAGTACCCGCAGCGCTTACATTTGCAACGGTCAGATCTCCGTCTTTTTTACATGACCATAGTGAAACAGCGAGTAAGCTGAAAGCTACGGTTTTTACTAAAAGTGTTTTCATGTGATTATATCTTGAGTATTAATAACCTGTGTTTTGAACTAAATTAGGATTGGCGATCATATCCGCAGCAGGGATTGGATACAAGTTGCGGTAAGCAGGAATTGCTGCACCAGCTTTTGTTCCACCTTTAAACGGCCACAAATACGTTCCATCAGTAAATTTACCGAA
>Ga0247808_10000539_pt1 | contig 18369 bp, 14 predicted proteins | sample UWRJL089202R1_FD_179914 | JGI IMG/M metagenome (GOLD analysis project Ga0247808, IMG submission 179914) | Plant litter microbial communities from Arlington Agricultural Research Station in Wisconsin, United States - UWRJ-L089-202R-1 | ecosystem: Environmental > Terrestrial > Plant litter >... | reverse complement strand
CCGGCAAGCGCCGGGTTCTCGCTGACGGCGCGCATCGCGCGGCCGATGCCGGTGCGCGTCATGATCAGGTGGATGGCAATCACCGTCACGGCGGCGACACCGAGCGACAGCAACTGGTCCGGAGTGGCACGCAATCCGCCGCCCAGCGGCACGGCGATCTGCAGCGCCTTGGTGTAATAGGCGGGCTTCGAGGTGAAGATGAATTCAAGCAGGCTGCGCAGCGCCAGCGATGCGCCAAAACTCGCCATCACCAGAATGATCACCGCGCCGCCGCGAGCGCGCAGGCGGCCGAACAGCACGGCGTCGACGGCCAGCGCCAGCAGGCCCGACAGGATGATCGCAATCATGGCTGCGATCGGCAACGACCAGCCGAAGGAGAAAGGACCGACTGGGACTTTCAGCGATGTCCAGGCAAAACCGAGCGCGCCGCTGATGGCAAGCGCGATATAGGCGCCCCAGGACAGGAACTCGCCATGGGCGAAATTAGCAAAGCGCAAGATCGAATAGGTCAGCGTCACACCGATGGCGCCAAGCCCGATCATTGCGCCGGCAATCAGTCCATCCATCAGGAATTGCGGGTTCATGCATGCACTCCGGCCGGCGTGGCGCCGAGATAGAGTTTGGCGACGACCGGATCGTTGGTGAGTTCGGAGGCAACGCCCTCATGCCGGATGGTGCCTTCGACAAGGATCACGGCTCGATCGGCGATCGCCAGTGCCGCCCGTACATTCTGTTCGACCAGAATGACGGTCACGCCGCTGCGGTTGATGTCTTTCAGCATGGCAAACACTTCGGAGACGATTTTTGGCGATAGTCCGGCCGAGGGTTCGTCAAGGATCAGCACCGGCGGATCGACGATCAGCGCCCGTGCAACCGCCAGCATCTGTCGCTGTCCGCCCGACAGCGCACCGGCCAGGCGGGCCGGCTTGACGCCCAAATCGGGGAAGCGGTCATAGAGGGCGGCGATCTTGTCCGCCCTTTCGATCTTCGGCAGCATGGCAGCCGCCAACTGCAGGTTTTCATGGATCGACATGGTGGCAAAGATGTTTTCGGTCTGCGGCACGAAGGCCAGGCCCTCGGCAATCTTCCGGTGCGCCGGCACGCGGGTGATATCCCGGCCCATTAGATCCACAGTCCCGGAATGGATCGGCACAACGCCGGCGATCGCCTTGACGAAGGTGGATTTTCCGGCGCCGTTCGGGCCAAGCAGCACGACCAGTTCGCCGCGCGCGACGCTAAAATCGACACCGCGGACAATCGGCAGGTCGGGCTCGTAGCCGGCAACAAGCGCCTGGGTGGTCAGGGCAGGGGTGGTCATGCGGCCACTCCGAGATAGGCTTCGATCACCGCAGGATTGTCGGCGACTTCGGCCGGCGTGCCTTCGGCGAGTGGCGCCCCCAGTGCCATGGCGACGACGCGCGAACAGAGGCGCGAGACCATGTCCATGTTGTGCTCGATCAGCAGGATCGATGTTCCTTGCGCATTCAACTGCTGCACGCGTTCAATGATGGTTTCCAGCAGTGCCGGATTGACGCCGGCCGCCGGTTCGTCGAGCAGGATCGCCTGCGGATCGGCCATCAGGATGCGCGCCAGTTCCAAAAGCTTGCGCTGGCCGCCCGAAAGCACGCGGGCCTGCTGGTGCTCAAGGCCGGAAAGAGTGACGAAATCCAACAGGGCGCGCGCCTTTTCGATCGCCGTCTTCTCCTGCTGGCGGACATGTCCGGGACGGAAGAAATTGGCCAGCAGCTTTTCGCCATCCTGATTCTGCGCTCCGGCCAGCACGTTTTCGAGCACGCTCATCTGCAGGAACGGCTTTGGGATCTGGAACGTGCGGCCGACGCCGTGCTGGATCCGCCGCTCGGGGCTGTCTTGCGACACGTCGCGGCCGGCGATCCAGATTTCTCCGGAGGTCGGCTTCAGGCTGCCGGCAATCAGGTTGAACAGCGTCGTCTTGCCGGCACCGTTCGGGCCGATCAGGCCGACCATCTCGCCTTTTCTCAAACTCAGAGACATGCCATCGACTGCGGTCATCCCGTCGAACCGTTTGACCAGGTTGCGTGCGTCGATGACGGGCGCGGCCGGTTGTCTGGTTTTGGAGGAGGCAAGCTGCATGGATGGAAACAAGGCTCTTGATTTGATGCGTGATGTTTGATCAAACTTTACGCGGCAGTGAAAAGCAACAGAAAAATGCGGCGCCGGGCGGAGGAGATGGGATGAAAGCATTGTTTTGGATAGCGCAACGATGAGCAGCGACGACGCACTGTCGCCGGTTGGCCGCGAGACCCTGCAGGACCGGGTCTATGCACAGCTGCGCCGCTCGCTGATCAATGGCATGTTCGATGCCGGCGATGTGCTGCGCATCGTCGATCTTGCCGAAAAACTGCAGACCAGCACGATGCCGGTGCGCGAGGCCCTGGCGCGGCTGGTGTCGGAGCAGGCCCTGGAATCGCTGCCGAACCGCTCGGCCCGGGTGCCGCTGATTTCCCGCGATCGGCTGGACGACCTGGCGCGTGCCCGAATCCTGATCGAGGGAAAGATGGTGGCGATGGCGCTGCCGAACCTGTCCGCCGACGATTTCGCCGCGCTCCGGCAGATCAATGTCGATTGCGACGCGGCCTTCGAGCGCCATGGCAAGGATATCGGCCATGTCACCTCCGAGCTCAATCAGCGCTTCCATTTCCATATCTACAACGCCGCCCGCTCGCAGGTGCTGATCCCGATCGTCGAAAGCCTGTGGCTGCAATCCGGCGCCATCATCCGTCAGGCAGCGCATATTCATGATGAGCAGGGTGGTCTGGCCGCCACCAACCATCATTATGCGCTGATCGCGGCACTGGAGCGCGGCGACGTCCAGGCCTCGATGCAGGCGCTTTCTGACGATATCAGCCGCTCGTTCGATCTCATTCGCGGGCGACTTGACGCCGCTCCGGCAGCAATCGCAAAGGATACGCGTTATGGCTGAGCCACGGGACGATGCCTTCGAGCTTTACGACCTGCGCGTCGACGTGATCTTTCCCGAAGGCGGTGCCGTCTATTGCGGCGCGAAACCGGGCGATCATTTCGAGCTGCGCGGAGAGATGCTGCACCTGCCGGAGGGGCAGGGGATCTCGATCTATTCGCTCGCCTCGGTGCTGCCGCTGCTGGCTGTCAAGCAGCGACCGACCCATGCCAACGACTGGATGACCACCGATGCCGAGATTGCCTGTCCCGACCCGCATTGCTCCACACGCTTGAAAATTACCCGAACCGGCCTGCGTCGCTTCAGCCATGCCGCGACCACTGCCGTCCCCTTGAATGAAGAACAGGCCTGAGATGCAGCGTACCACCCTCGCCAAGGATTATGAGATTTCCCGCGTCATCCGCGGCGGCTGGCAGATGGCCGGCGGCCATGGCGCGATCGATGCCGACACCGCCGTCGAGGACATGATCGCCTTTGCCGATGCCGGCATCACCACATTCGACTGCGCCGACATCTATACCGGCGTCGAGGAGCTGATCGGCCGCTTCCGGCTGTCCTACAGGAATCTGCGTGGCCGGGAAGCGCTGGAGCGGATCCGCGTCCACACCAAGTTCGTGCCCGATCTGGCCGTGCTGCCATCGATCAACAAGACCTATGTCGAAGGCGTGATCGATACCTCGCGCAAGCGGCTCAATCTCGATTGCCTCGATCTCGTGCAATTTCACTGGTGGGCCCTGGACGTTCCGGGCTGGCTGGAAACCACCGGCTGGCTGAAGGACCTGCAACAGGAAGGCAAGATCGCCAAAATCAGCGCCACCAATTTCGACAGCGACCATATGGCCGCCATCATCGCCTCCGGCGTGCCGATCACCTCGCTGCAGCTGCAATATTCGCTGCTCGACCGTCGCCCGGAAAAACGGATGGTGGCACTGGCGAAGCAACATGATTTCGCGCTCTTGTGCTACGGCACGGTTGCCGGCGGTTTCTTGAGCGACCGCTGGCTGGGCAAGCTCGAGCCGGAACATCCGCTCGAAAATCGCTCGCTGACCAAATACAAGCTGATCATCGACGATTTCGGCGGATGGGACCTTTTTCAGGCACTGCTCTCGACCCTGCGCCAGATTGCCGACCGCCACCGGACCGATATCGCCACCATCGCCAGCGCCGCGATGCTCACCCGACCGGGCGTTGCGGCCGTGATCGTCGGTGCCCGCAACCGTGCGCATCTGGCGGCCAACCTGGCGATTTCCGATGTGTCGCTGAGCGCCGGGGATGAAGCGCAGATTGCCGCGCTGCTGGCCGAGGCGCATCCGCTCGACGGCGATGTCTATACGCTGGAGCGTGACCGCGAGGGACGCCACGGCTCGATCATGAAATACAATCTCAACAAAGGGGAATAACAATGAGAAAGACACTTCTGCTGACCACACTGCTTGCCAGCATTGCCGCATCTGCGCTTACGTCGATGGCCGCCGATTGCGACATCACCGTCGGACTGGTGATGGAACTGACCGGACCCGCCGGCGAATATGGCCAGGCCGGTGCCAAGTCGGTCGAAATGGCGTTCCGCGATTTCAACGAAGCCGGTGGCGTCGGCGGCTGCAAGCTGGTGGCCGATACCCGCGACAGCCAGAGCCAAGGCACGGTCGCCGTCGACCAGGCAACCCAGCTGGTCAATATCAAGAAGGTGCCGGTGATCATCGGCGGCATCATCTCGTCGGTGTCGATTCCGATCCTGACCTCGGTCACCGCGCCGGCCGGCGTCGTCCAGGTTTCGCCAGCTTCTTCCTCGCCGACGCTGACCGAACTCGGCCGTCAGGGCAAGACCAACGGCGTGTTCTTCCGCACCATCACTTCGGATGCGCTGCAGGGCACCGCATCGGCCAAGTATGCGCTCGACCAGGGTTTGAAGAAGATCGCCATCATCCACGTCAACAATGACTTCGGCGTCAACATGGTGCGCGAATTCACGGCGGCCTACAAGAAGCTCGGCGGCACGATTACCTCGGTCACGCCTTACAATGAAAAGCAGGCGAGCTATTCGTCGGAAGCCAGCGCTGCCATGAAGGGCGAGCCGGATGCGCTCTACCTCGTCAGCTATCCCGTTGATGGTGCCACCATCGCCCGTGCCTGGATCTCCGGTGGCGGCAAGCAGAGCTTTTTGCTCAACGACGGCATGAACTCCAAGGATTTCATCGAGAGCGTCGGTGCCCAGTATCTTGAAAACGCCTATGGCACCTCGTCCGGCACCAGCCCGACCGCATCGACCGAATATTTCAACGCCAACTACGAAAAGTTCTCGGGCGGCATTGCCGCTTCGGCTCCGGCCGCCGATCGTTCCTATGATGCCGGCGCCATCGTTGCGCTCGCCATCGCCAAGGCCGGCAAGTCGGATGCGGCCGCGATTAAGAAGGCGATGACTGAAGTCGTGGCTGCTGGCGGCGAACCGATCCATGCCGGCAAGGAGGAATTCGCCAAGGCGCTGAAACTGATCAAGGACGGCAAGCCGGTGAAATACGAAGGCGTCATCGGCCCGGTCAGCTTCGACCAGTACGGCGACATCACCGGGCCGTTCCGCCTGTGGAAGATCAAGGCCGGCGAAGTTACGACGGCTGGCGAGATGAGTGCCGACGAAGTCGGCAAGCTGAAGGCTGACAGCAGCAAATAACCCGTCGTGACAATCGGAATCGCGCCGCGTTGCCGGCGCGGTTTCGTGTGAGTCGCATGCACTAATTTTGCCATTGCACCAGAAGTTTATTTTGCTTTTTGAGGGCTGCCGGCGCTTTAATTTTTCGATCCTGTTAACCGTCTGATTTTGCTCAAATGGGCTCCGGTCCATGGAGTGTTTGTCATCGACTAGGACGTTTTTCACCTCAAAACAGTACGTTTTTGATGGCTTGTGGCCATGACGGCGTCAATCTGGTGAGATGCGCCGCGCCGTCGCGGCATCGCATGAGAAGGGATTATTAACCTTCATTTCCTATTCGATAGGGGTAGCAAGTCACCGCTGTCTCTCGTGCTCGAAGGTCTCATGCGTATTCCCAGAACAAATTTCCCCCCTGCGACGTTTTCCGATGAGGAAAGCGATTTCCGTTCGGATGATTTCGGTGCCCAGCTTTATGACGATGCGGGCGAGCCCATTCGCGTCGAACGCCGCACTGTCGAGTCTCCGCCGGCGGAGAATTGGGAAAGCCATTTCTTCCTCGCGCCGAACGTGCGTTTTACCCGTACGCCGGAGCGGGAAATTCATGGACGGCTGATCGAGCCGATGGCGGAGGAGTTCGCTGTTCCGGCCGCCGCCATTGCCGAGGTCAAGCCCGTCGCCGAAAGCAGGCCGCAACTGCTGGCGCAGACGGCGTCCCCGGTGCACCAACTCAGCCAGACCCTGCACGCGCATCCGTGGCTGAAGCCGAGGATACCGGCAGAGGCAGCGCCTCCAGCATCCTTGCCCGAGACCGCCATGGTGCTTCAAGGGCGGATGGATGCCGTTGCTCCGACCGTTCCGGTTTCGATGCCGCGGGCGACCATCGCCACCCCGAGGACAATACCCGCAGCAGCGCCAACTGTGGCGCCCATCACTGCTGCTTCTGTGGCTGCCGCGCAAAGCACTGGCACCCTGTCGTCGCCCGCGGCGTCACCACTCGCGCAACTGTCCGACTTTGCCTTCTGGGACGCGATGGCATTCGACGTAGCCGATATGCCTGCACCCACCGCGGTGATCGCGATGCCGACGGTCGAGGTGTGGCCGGATTCGATCGCCGCGAAATTCCGCATCATCGAATGCCGCGTGCCGCAACTGCTGCGCTGGCCCGAACCCGCGCCGGTCGCACATGAGATGCCAGCTGCACCGCTGGTTGTGGCCCCCGCGCCCATGCCGTTGATAGCGCCGACACCGATCATGCCGGCGGCCGTTGCGCCCGTGGCCTTCGCGGCGCCAATCGCAACCCCGGTACCAGTGCCTGCGCCTGTCGCGGTGCCGGCACCCGCATCCGTTGCAGAAGCGCCTGTCGTCGCCGCTGCCGCCGTCCCCGACAACCTGTTCACGGCTCCGGCCGTCGTGCCGACGGCGATGCCGCTGCATCAGGCGATCGTCGAGCCGGCCCGGCGGTCGGAAACGTCCGGCGTGGCGATCTCCAAGCCGTTCCAGATCAACCAGGGCGCCAATCTGCGGGTCAGCCATGGCGAATACGAGTTCCCGCCGCGTGCCCTGCTACAGAACCCGCCGGAAACGGTCGGTTTCGTGATGTCGCAGGAACAGCTGGAACGCAATGCCGGCTTTTTGGAAAGCGTGCTGGAAGATTTTGGCGTGCGCGGCGAGATCATTCATGTGCGACCGGGTCCGGTCGTCACGCTGTATGAATTCGAGCCGGCGCCGGGCGTCAAGTCCTCGCGTGTCATCGGTCTGGCCGATGACATCGCCCGCTCGATGTCCGCCTTGTCGGCCCGCGTCGCGGTGGTTCCCGGCCGCAACGTCATCGGCATCGAGCTGCCGAATGCGACGCGCGAAACAGTGTATTTCGGCGAGATGATCGATTCCCCGGATTTCTCGCGCAACTCGTTCAAGCTGCCGATCTGCCTCGGCAAAACCATCGGCGGCGAACCGGTGATCGCCGAACTGGCAAAAATGCCGCATCTGCTGGTGGCCGGCACCACCGGTTCCGGCAAGTCGGTGGCGATTAACACGATGATCCTGTCGCTGCTCTACCGGCTGACGCCGGAAGAATGCCGGCTGATCATGGTCGATCCGAAAATGCTGGAACTGTCGGTCTATGACGGCATCCCGCATCTGTTGACCCCGGTCGTGACCGATCCGAAAAAGGCCGTGCTGGCGCTGAAATGGGCGGTTCGCGAGATGGAGGATCGCTATCGCAAGATGTCAAAACTCGGCGTCCGCAATATCGACGGCTACAATGCTCGCGCCGCACTGGCGCGCGAAAAGGGCGAGACGATCAACATGATCGTCCAGACCGGTTTCGAAAAGGGCACCGGCCAGGCGATCAACGAGAGTCTGGAGATGGATCTCTCGCCGATGCCCTATATCGTCGTCATCGTCGACGAAATGGCCGACCTGATGATGGTGGCCGGCAAGGAGATCGAAGGCGCGATCCAGCGGCTGGCGCAGATGGCGCGCGCGGCCGGCATCCATCTGATCATGGCGACGCAGCGGCCTTCGGTCGACGTCATCACCGGCACGATCAAGGCCAACTTCCCGACCCGCATTTCCTTCCAGGTGACGTCAAAAATCGACAGCCGTACGATTCTCGGCGAGCAGGGTGCCGAACAGCTGTTGGGCCAGGGCGACATGCTGCACATGGCAGGCGGCGGGCGGATTTCGCGCGTGCACGGGCCTTTCGTGTCTGACGACGAAGTCGAGAAGGTGGTTGCACATCTGAAGACGCAGGGCCGTCCGGAATATCTCGACACGGTGACCACCGACGAGGATGGCGAAGAGGAAGAAGCGGAAGACAGCGCCGTCTTTGACAAGAGCGCCATGGGCGGCGAGGACGGCAACGACCTCTACGACAATGCCGTCAAGGTGGTGCTGCGCGACAAGAAATGCTCGACCTCCTATATCCAGCGCCGTCTCGGCATCGGCTACAACCGCGCTGCATCGCTGGTCGAACGGATGGAAAAGGAAGGGCTTGTCGGTTCGCCGAACCATGTCGGCAAACGGGTGATCCTCAACGGCAGCCGCGATGCGCTGCCGACCGACGACAATACGGACATCGATTGATCAAAAACCCGGCGCCGATGGCGCCGGGTTTTTGCAATCGCAGTGGCCACTGGATACTGTCAGCGAAAAGGGTGATCAACCGCGTCGCAGAACAGAGATCCAACCGTCTTCATCCAGTTGCGTGGTCAGGCCGTCGTAGCTCGCCAGGGTCGGATGCAGGGTTTCCAGCGCCTGCTTGTGGGTGGTGGTCACCACCATCACATCCGCGCCGGCCGCTTCTCCGGCCAGGATGCCGGCTTTGACATCCTCGAACACCAGGCAATCGGTCGGGCTGACGCCGAGCTTTCGGGCGCCCAGCAGATAGCATTGCGGATCGGGTTTGCCGAGCGTGACCTCGTCGGCTGTCACCATGAACCGCGGCACCGGCAGGCCGGCGGCGGCCAACCGGCGTTGGGCGAGCAGGAGCGGTGACGACGTCACGATCGCCCATTTGTCCTGCGGCAGCGCATTGAGAAAGGCCGCGGCGCCCGGAAGTGCCACCACCCCTTCGACATCGTCGATCTCCGTTTGCGTGATCAGTTCGGCTTCCTTTGCCGGATCGATACCCGGAAGGTTCAGCCGGGCGATCGTATCGATGGCGCGCGATCCGTGCATCGTCGGCATGAAGGCCTCGACATCCAGACCCTGGCGCCTGGCCCATTCCGCCCAGACGCGCTCGGCCGCAGCCGTGGAATTGAGAATGGTGCCGTCCATATCGAACAGGAAGGCGGCATAGGGTTTGTCGTAGCCTGGCAGTGGTGTCGAACTCACGGCAACTCCTCTTGATCGATGCCTTGCAGCGCCTGAAACCGATTGATGGCAGCAAAACCGACTTTGCACCATGTGTTTATTGCCTGGCGGCCGTGATTGACGGAGAGTATCCGGCCACTGACGAAGCTGGCAATATCCGAAAGCAGTGACAGCTTGACCGTGGCATTCGGCTTTTCGCGCCTAGTGGTACCCAAGGCCGGCCACGCAAGCGGAACTTTCAAGTGCTGTCCGGGGTTTATGGCCGTTACCAGCGCAAGATTGCTCACCCCGAAAAGGAAATCTGATGCCCAGCACGACAGGCTCCGAAAAGTTCGAGACGCATCCGGATCACCTGCGGCGACTGAAACGTATTCACGGGATTGCACGACTGATGGATACGGCCTTTCGAATTCCCGGCACGGGGATCAGCTTCGGCGCGGATTCCGTCCTTGGTCTCATGCCCGGGATCGGGGACGCGGGCGGCGCTCTGGTCGGATTGTTGATCGTCAACGAGGCGCGCAGGCTGGGCTTGCCGAATACCAAGCTGGCAAAAATGCTGGGCAATATCGGAATGGATACGATCGGGGGCAGCGTGCCGCTGCTGGGCGACATCTTCGACGTCTATTTCAAATCGAACCGCCGCAATGCCCAGATCGTCTTCGATCATTTCGGGCTTACCGCTCAAGACATTGCGCGCGCACCGCGCTAGTCGCTGATGCGCAATACAAAGCCGGAATTACCGGAGAAAATAGTCAGTGTCGAAGCGGCGCCAATCGCAGGTGTCACTGCATCTGAGGCTTTTTCAAAAAACTGGCACGGTCGGCCGATTTGACCCGCAACCAGGCCTCGCGACCGTCGCGCAGTACCCGGATGAGGATCTCCGATCCGGCCGGTCCGGTCTGCCACACCTGCCGATAAAAATCGGCAAGCCCGCCGACCTCCTCATTCCGCACTTCGGAAATCACGTCGCCGCCGCGCAGACCCGCCTGGGCGGCTGGACCGTTGGCGGCGACGCTGACCACCACCACGTCGCCATTGTTCTCGGCGGTAATTGCCCCAAGCCAGGGACGCGCTGGCTTGTTGACCTTGCCGCGTGTGAGGAGGTCATCGAGAATGGGCAGCAGCAGGTTGATCGGCACGATCATGTTGAGATCGGAATCGGTGCCGTCGCGACGCATCTGCAACCGCAGCGACCCGATGCCCAGCAGCTTGCCATCCTGTCCGACCAGGGCAGCGCCGCCCCAGGCAGGATGCGCCGGCGCTGTAAAGATCGCTTCGTCGAGCAGATATTCCCAGTAGCCGGCAAATTCCTGTTTTGCCGCAATCTCCGCGTGGATCGCGACGCCGAAACCGTCTGCCAGCACGACGGGATCACCAATCTGGGTTTTCGCCGCGTCGCCAATCATCATGGCGGTACAGTTCAATGGACCCAGTGCCTGGATGAGCCCGAATCCACTTTCCTGATCGTAGGCGAGTGCGTGACCGGGCGTCACCTTTCCATCCGAACTCGTCAACCACACCTCGTCAGCTTCCGTGATCAGATAGCCGATTGTCAGCACGAGACCGTCATCGCGAATCACGACACCGCTGCCCTCGCGGCTCGTGCCAAGCGATTGCGCCGTAAACGCGTCGTCCGGGATCGACGTGCGAACGGCAACAATTGAGCGGGCGATTGTCTGCGGATCCATGTTCTGCTCTCTCGATCAGAGTCTTGACGTCCTCTCAGGTATGGATTGTTACCGCCCACTGCAAGTCTCATCGTGGCAAATCCGTCAGCTGACCTTGCACCGACGTGCCGGCACGCTGCCGGCGTTGAGCCCGACCATCGAAAGGAGGTGGACGTGTGTGCAAGACCAAATCAGACTGATATTGGTCGATGCGGCACCTGAGATCGATCTACCAAGGAACGCACCCAATATATCTATAAATACTAATTTAGATGCATTATTTTTGTGGCTACCGCCAAGCAACATGCGGCGTATGTGACCTATTGTTATGTTTATAAGCGTGTTTTTCTTCATGCTCGAATGCAAACATTCACTATTATTTAGGCGGTTCTAGCTAATCTTGCCTCAAGCATGGCGTGATGGGTAAAGGGTGCAAAATTGTTAGCTTACAGCAGTGATCGCGATTCGATCGCGACAGATTCACGTGCACTCAACAAGACTTTTGCAACTTTGACCTACAACCTGGATGGCATCGTCATTGGCGCCAACAACAGTTTTTCGCGGATGTCCGGCTACGGCCTCGAAGAAATCGTCGGCCAGTCAAACGCCTCGCTTTTCTTGTCGGAGTCCGCGGGATATCAGGTGTCGCTTTGGGCCGATCTCGTCAGTGGCACGACACGGGAAACGACATCCCTGTTCACCACCCGAGGCGGCGAAAGACTCTGGCTGCGGTCGCAATTCGTTCCGCTTGCCGATCCGGACGGCAGCATCAGTCACGTCATTCAGCTGGCCACGGATATTTCAAGCCTGCAGGCGCAAGAGGCCGAAAACCGCGGGCAGATAGACGCCATAAACGCCAATGTGGCGATTCTGCATCTTTCCCTCGATGGCGAAATCCTCGACGTCAATGATCGCTTTCTCAATGTTGTCGGCTATGATCGCGGCGCGCTGATTGGCCAGCATCATCGGCTTCTCGTCGCGCCTGCCTATGCCGCCAGCGGGGAGTACAAGAAATTTTGGAGCGACCTGGCTGCAGGTTGTCACCAGGCCGGCGAGTATCGGGGCGTCGGCAGCAACGGACGCGAGATCTGGCTGCAGGCGTCCTACAACCCGATCTTCGACCCGAGCGGTCGGCTGATCAAGATCGTCAAATATGCCAATGACATCACCAGCGAAAAGCTGCGTCAGATCGACTATCAGTGGCAGGTCCGGGCGATCCACAAATCACACAGCGTCATCACCTTCGACATGACCGGCGCCGTGCTGGATGCCAACGAGCAATTCTTGAGCGCGATGGACTACACGCTCGAGGAGGTCCAGGGCAGGCATCACCGCATGTTCGTCGAGCCCGCCTATGCCCATGGCTCGGAATATGCGGAATTCTGGAAAGAGCTGAGGGAAGGCCATCACCGGTCCGGTCAGTACAAGCGCCTGGCCAGGAACGGCCGCGCCGTCTGGCTGCAGGCGACCTACAACCCAATCTTCGACATGAACGGTCGGGTGATCAAGGTCGTCAAATATGCGACGGTGATCACCGAAGCCCGCCGCCAGCAGGCCGAGCATCAGGGCCAGATCGCCGCGATCCATCAGGCCCAGTGCGTGATCTCGTTCGACCTGGACGGCACGATCATCGATGCTAACGAGAATTTCCTCGATGCGGTCGGCTACCGTTTCTCGCAGGTCCAGGGCCAGCATCACCGGATGTTCATCGACGATGCAGAGGCCGGCAGCAAGTCCTATGCGGACTTCTGGGCGGCGCTTGCCAGCGGTCAGCATCAGGCCGGTGAATTCAAACGCTACGGCCGGGATGGGCGCGAAGTCTGGCTCCAGGCCACATACAATCCGATCTTTGACATAGACGGACGTCCGTTCAAGATCGTCAAATATGCGACCGATGTCACCGAACAAAAGCTGCGCCAGACCGATTACCAGTGTCAGATCGAAGCGATCAGCAAATCCCAGGGCGTCGTTACACTCGATCTCGACGGCAATATTCTGGAAATGAACGCGAACTTTCTCGATATCCTCGGATATGCATCTGCGGATGTTGTCGGCAAGCCGCATAGGATGCTGGTCGAGCACGAGTTTGCGGAGTCAGACGCCTATGGCGAGTTCTGGGCGACGCTCCGTCGGGGGGAATTCCATTCCGGCATGTTCAAGCGGATCGGCAAGGACGGCAGGCAGGTCTGGATCCAGGCGTCCTACAACCCGATCCTCGACTTCAACGGCCAGCCGGTGAAAGTGATCAAGTTTGCCACCGACGTGACCTCGAATGTTGCCCTCGCGGAAGCCTTCGACGACGCCAAACGCCAGGCCCACCACGACGCTGCGACGTCGTTGCCAAACCGCGTCAAGCTCGCAAGTTTTATGTCTGCGGCGCTGATCAGCCCGACGTCGAACCTGACGGTGTTCTATATCGATCTCGACCGGTTCAAGCCTATCAACGATACGTTCGGCCATCATGTCGGCGATCGCGTTCTGGGTGAGGTTGCAGACAGAATGCGGCGTGCACTGCGCGGCGAGCAGATCGTCGCGCGGGTGGGTGGCGACGAATTCGTGATTGCGGCCCCGGACCTTCCGGCCGCGCAGATCGAGAGCTTCTGCCAGCGTCTGTTCGAACTGGTGACGGCGCCGATCCGCCATGAAAGTGGCGAGATCTCGGTCGGCATGTCTATCGGCATCGCGATGTCTCCGTCGGACGGAACGACGCCGGACGAGCTGCTCCGGGCCGCCGATGCCGCCCTGTACCGCTCCAAGGAGAATGGTCGCGGTACCTATAGTTTCTTCGCCACCGAGATGAACGACCGCATCGTCGCCCATCGCCAACTGGCAGAGGACATGCGTCGTGGCATCGTCAACAACGAATTCTACCTGCAGTATCAGCCGCGGTTCGATACGCGTGCTCGCACGATAAAAAGCGTCGAGGCGCTGGTTCGCTGGACACATCCGGAACGGGGTCTGATCAGTCCCGGCGATTTCATTCCGCTTGCAGAACAGAATGGCTTGATCGTTCCGTTGGGCGACTGGATCCTCCAGGCGGCCTGCAATTCGGCCGCAGCCTGGGGCGATATCGGGGTCTCCGTCAACGTCTCGCCGGTGCAGTTCCGGGATGGCAATCTTGTCGCGACAGTCCGTTCGGCGCTGACATCCTCCGGACTGCCGGCGGAAAAGCTCGAACTGGAAATCACCGAGGGCGTTCTTCTCGAGGATGCGGACAAGGCTCTGACGGTTTTGAATGGGCTCAAGGACCTGGGCGTGACGCTTGCCATGGATGATTTCGGAACCGGATATTCATCGCTCAGCTATCTGCGCAATTTTCCCTTCGACGTCATCAAGATCGACCGTAGCTTCATTTCCGATCTGGAAACCCGCCAGAGTTCGCGATCGATCGTCCAGGCGATTCTCGGACTGGGCAAGGCGCTCGGAATGTCCGTCACCGCCGAGGGTGTCGAGACCAACGAGCAGCTGGCAATGCTGACGATGGATCAGTGCGCGGAGGTGCAGGGATTCCTGCTGGCCCGGCCCCTGCATCCGGGGCAGGTCGCTGAACTGCTGAAGGAGTTACCGGAATTGCTCCTGCAGACCCCGGCAACCTCTTCAAATATCGTCGTGCTGGAAACGGTCGCAAACCGATAGACCTGTGTTTGCGGCCGCATTTTTCCGTCAGGGAGACGACCGAGTTGCAGCCTAATATGTCAGCTCGGCCTTGTGCTTCTCAATAAATGCAGCCCATGTCGTCGGCTGCTTGCCGGTAATCTCGGGAAAATTGTCAAACGTGTCGTCGGCTCCGGGAATCGTGCCCGCGGCATAGCGCTTCCAGTGGTCGTAGACGCAGCCCATATAAGCCATTTCGGCACCGGCGCTGATCATCGCTTCGAGAAACACTTCCGGAGGCTGCGGTTCGTATCGGAAGGGTTTGCCGATGATCGAGGTCATAAGGGCCGCCATTTCTGCGAATGTCACAGCCTCGTAGCCCAGCCGGTAGGTCTGGCCTGCGTGCCGCTCCGGCTGTGCCAGACTGACGGCCGCGACCGCTGCGACGTCGTCAACATCCACCCAGCTCAATCGGGCGCCCGCGACGAAGGCATTGATCGTGCCGTTGTTGATGGTCTTGCTGCCGCCATAGCCGAGCATGTTCTGCATGAAGGTCTCGGGACGAAGATGGGTGTAGGTAAAGCCGCTCCACTCGATGTAGCGCTCGACGAGCTGGTGCCATGCCCAGTGCGCCACCGTGGTGTCGTCGCGTCCGCAGGCGCCCAGATGGACGACGTGTTGCACGCCCGCCTTCTTCGCACTGTCCAGCAGCGCCTTGCTCTGGCGCAGCATGTCAACGGTGTAGCCGGTGACGATCAAGACGCGGTCGATGCCCGCGAATGCCGGCAGATGCGTGCTTTCGTCATCAAAGTCGAGGATGACGGTGGCGATGCCGCGGGCGGCGAAGGGCGCTGCCTTTTCGGCAGAGCGCACGGCCGCGACGATGTCGATGTCCTTGTTCGACGTCAGACGTTCAAGCGTCCTTCTGCCGACCTGTCCGGTCGCGCCGGTGATCAGGATTTTGGGCTTGCGATTGTGCGTCATCAGTTTTCTCCGTGATGGGGTGTCGGGCTTGGCTCGGAACGGTCGGATCAGGCGCTGGCGGTGCGTCGCACCCGGACCATCATCAGAATCGCGATCAGGATCCCGGCCGCCGAAAGCATGCTCGACACGATGCCGACGTTTTGCAATCCGAGGTGATCGATCGTCAGACCGCCGAAGATGGCCCCAAGGCCGATACCGGCATTGGCGGCCGCGACATTGATGGTTCCGGCCAGCGCCGGCGCATCGCTTCCGACGGTCATCACCCGAACCTGGCAGATCGGGAACAGTGCGGTGAAGGCGATGCCCCAGACGACCAGCGTGATCGCAAGTCCGACGGTCGAGCCGGACAGTGGAACGAAAGCCAGCATGGCAATGCCGAGGATTGCGGCGAAGGCGACTGTCGCACCCAGCGGGCTGCGATCGACGACACGACCGCCGAGCCAGTTGCCGACCATGCCGACGGCGCCAAAACCCATCAGCCACCAGCCGACATTTTCCGGGGCGATCAGCGCGATGCGCTCCAGCATGTCGGCCAGATAGGTATAGGCCGCAAACGTCGCCGTGAAGATCACCACCGACAGCAGCACATGGGCCAGAAAGGTGCCGTCCTTGAGGATGCGCGCCTGCTTGCTGCCGCGCGCCGTGGCCGGCGCCGGCAGTTTGGGCATGAACACCATGATGAGGACCGCCATGATCAGCGACAGGGCGGCCAGACCCCAGAACGATCCGCGCCATCCGATCGTGTTGGCGGCCAGCGTGCCGAGCGGAATGCCGAACACCAGGGCGGCCGATATTCCGAAGTAAACCCGGGACACAGCCCGTCCCGCGTGTTTCGGCCCCGCAAGCTGTCCCGCGGTCTCGCTTGCAGTTCCCCAGAAGACCGAGAGAAACAAGGCCGGGATAAAGCGTGCCAGGGCCAGCACCCAGATATTCGGCGCCAGGGCGGCGATGACGTTGGAGACGACGAATATCAGCAGGATGCCGACGAACAGATGCTTGCGATTGATGTGCGAAAGAGCGGCCGTCAGCGGCGGCCCGAACAGCATCACCGTAAAGGCGAACAAAGTCACGAGCTGTCCGGCCATGGAGACGGTGATATCGAGATCACGGGCCAGTGCGGGAAGAATTCCAAGGATCAGGTATTCGGTGGTGACAATCACGAAGGCGGCAACCGCCAGGATCAGGATCTGCAGGCCGGACGTGGCCGGCGCAGCCGCAACGGTGTCGGATGGTGTCGATGGGAGGGTTGGCATAGGGGTGTCTGGCCTTGTGAATTCAATGGCCTTTCCATTTATTTGGGATCATCTGGATTGTCATTGACGAAGAATGACGATTTATCTGGACTGAAATTCAACAATGGACTCGTTGCATGACCTCTCCGGAACGCCTGAAAGGGATCGACGCCTTTGTTGCCACGGCGGACAGCGGTGGCTTTACCGCGGCGGCCGGTCGTCTGAAAATCACCAATTCGGCGGTGAGCAAGTCTGTTGCCCGACTTGAGCAGCGTCTTGGTGTCCGCCTGTTCAATCGGACAACGCGCACGCTGTCCCTGACAGATGCCGGCACGATTTTTTACCGCACATGCACGAAAATCCTGGCGGACCTGGAAGAGGCCGAAGCGGTCATGGGTGCCGAGCGCCTCGAGCCTGTCGGAAAATTGCGGATCGACCTGCCGGCCTCCTATGGACGTCTGCATGTACTGCCATTGCTTCTGCAGTTCGTGACCGACTATCCCGGCGTAAAACCCTACATCACTTTTTCCGATCACTTCGTCGACCTGGTGGAGGAGGACATCGACCTGGTCGTGCGGTTCGGCGGTCCCGACGTTTTGCCCGCCGCGCTCGGGCATCGACATCTCGCATCGGAAAAGCTGATTTTTTGTGCCTCGCCCGCCTATCTCGAACGGAAGGGGCAGGTCGTTTCCCTGGCGGATCTGGATCGCCACGAGCTGATCGTCTTTAAAAAATCCGACGGTCCGATATCCTGGCTGTTCAAGGATACGGTGGATGGACCGACGACGAAACGGATCGTCGATGGACGAATTGCTTTTGGCAATGCCGAGGCCGAAGTGGCCGCTGTCGTTGCCGGCTGCGGCATCGCGCAATTGCCGACCTGGCTGGTCGGTCACGAGCTACAAAGCGGGGAAATTGTCGAAGTCCTTCCGGGGCATTCGACAGCCGGCCAGCAGCTCAGCATCCAGTGGCAAAAAAGCAGGCAGGCCCTTCCGAAGATTTCCCTTTTGATCGATCTTCTGGCAGCCGGGCTGAGATAGCCCGACAACCCTGGATTGTCGGTGACCATGAGGAGATGATCGGGATCGCAGGTCCACCGGATCCGAATTTCTGCACCGGTTTCTCGACTTTAGGATCGGATCGACATCACCCGCGATCGACCTCGACAAAGCTGATTTCTGCCGTAAAGCCTGCCGTCGGCAGCACATCGAAGCGGAAACCGTGCATTTTCACGATCGCCGCCACCAGCGTCAGCCCCAGTCCCAGTCCCCGCGTGTGCCGGCTTCGATCGGACCGGTAGAAACGCTGCACGAGCAGATACCGCTCGCTCTCCGGCACGCCGGGTCCCGTGTCGCTCACCCGCAGCACCTGCCTGCCGTCGTCGGACAGCAGGGTCACGTCGATTTCGCCGCCCTCCGGCGTATACTTGACGGCGTTGTCGACGAGGTTGGCAACGGCCTCGAACAGAAG
>Ga0247808_10000537_pt1 | contig 18434 bp, 12 predicted proteins | sample UWRJL089202R1_FD_179914 | JGI IMG/M metagenome (GOLD analysis project Ga0247808, IMG submission 179914) | Plant litter microbial communities from Arlington Agricultural Research Station in Wisconsin, United States - UWRJ-L089-202R-1 | ecosystem: Environmental > Terrestrial > Plant litter >... | reverse complement strand
ATTATTTCCGACCGTTGAACTTGTACCTGTTTTAGGACCAACTATTCCTTTCCCATAATTGCTGCTACCTGAACCGGTAGATCCATTTCCATAATGCAAACCATCGTAAAAGCCATTATAATAACCATTACCATAGTAAGGATATCCACCATAGCCGTAACCATAGCCATAATAAGGACTATAACCGCTATACCATGACCATGGATTGTACCAATAGTTGTTGTAATAATTATTATATCCATAATAAGGGTATCCACCATACCCATAACCCGAGCCCCAGCCAAATCCTATACCAATGCTTGTTCCGTAAAGAGAAGAATAACCGAATCCTGTATTCCAGCCGGAATAAACTCCACCCCAACCGCCATAATAAGAAGCTCCAGGGCCAAATCCATAACCTAAAGACAAAGAGCTGTTCCAATTAGAACCTGAACTCCCGTAATAATTATTGCTATTATCAGTGATATAAGTATCTCCTCCGCCTGTTGAACTTGGCGATGATACCGTATTGTTTTTATTGGCTTCGCTATAATAAGAGTAATCAACACTCTTATCTGGCGTATCGGAGGAGTTGAATTGGTAATTCTGACTGGATGAATTAGTATTGTTATTATTATTATTATTGTTGTTGCTATACGTATTTTGCTGTGCAGCCTGAGCTTGTTGCTGTTCCAGTTTTCTTTCCTGAGCGGCTCTTCTATCGGCAGATGAAAAATAAACGGGGTCGTCCTCAATGGTATTGGAGGCAGAAGGTGAATTCGTTGCACAAGAAGACAATAGAGCAGTTGCTGCAGCTATTGTAAGCACAACGAAACTATTTTTCCATGTGTCCGCTTTCATATTCTTAATTCGTTTACTTGAATTACAAAGTAGCAAAAATACCTTATCTTTACCCTTTAACGATGCAACCTATCAAATCGCATACCAACTTATAACTACAACAATAAAATGAGCAAATTTCTTCCAAAAAGGAGCGAAGATTATTCACTTTGGTACAATGAATTAGTAAAAAAAGCCGATTTAGCAGAAAATTCGGCAGTTAAAGGCTGTATGGTCATTAAGCCCTACGGATACTCCATCTGGGAGAAAATGCAGGCTGTACTTGACGCTAAATTTAAAGAAACGGGTCATAGCAATGCTTACTTTCCCTTATTAATTCCTAAATCATATTTAAGCAAAGAAGCCAGTCACGTAGAAGGTTTCGCAAAAGAATGTGCCGTAGTGACTCACTACCGTTTAAAGAATGATCCGAATGGGAAAGGCGTCATTGTTGATCCGGAAGCAAAGCTTGAAGAAGAACTTATCATTAGACCCACTTCTGAAACAGTTATTTGGAGTACTTTTAAAAACTGGGTTCAATCATACAGAGACTTACCTTTGCTGATTAATCAATGGGCAAATGTAGTCCGCTGGGAAATGCGCACCAGACTTTTTTTGCGTACAGCAGAGTTTTTATGGCAAGAAGGCCATACCGCGCATGCTACAAAAGAAGAAGCCATTCGTGAAACAGAAACCATGCTGGAAATCTATGCGGATTTTGCGGAACAGTATATGGCTATGCCTGTTTTAAAAGGGATAAAGACAGCCAATGAGCGTTTTGCAGGTGCAGAAGAAACGTATTGTATCGAAGCCATGATGCAGGACGGTAAAGCATTACAGGCCGGCACCTCTCATTTCCTGGGACAAAATTTTGCAAAAGCATTTGAAGTAAAGTTTGCTCCGAAAGAAGGTAAACTGGATTATGTATGGGGGACTTCCTGGGGTGTCAGTACAAGATTAATGGGAGCCCTGATTATGGCGCACTCTGATGACGAGGGCTTGGTCTTGCCTCCCCTTCTTGCGCCTATACAAGTAGTCATTGTACCGATTTTCAAAAACGAAGAGCAACTTACGGCTATCCGTTCTAAAATAGATCCTCTTACAAAATCACTGCGTCAAAAAGGTATTTCTGTAAAATTTGATGACAGAGACACACAAACACCAGGATTTAAATTTGCTGATTACGAATTGAAAGGTGTTCCTCTTCGCATCGCCATCGGTCCTCGTGATGTAGAAAATAACACCTTGGAAATTGCCAGAAGAGATACCAAGGAAAAGCAATCCATTACTGCCGATGGAGCGCTAGAAGTTATCGAGCAATTATTGAAAGACATTCAAAGCAACATCTATCAGAAAGCATTAGAATACCGTAATACACATACTACCGAAGTAAATTCCTATAAAGAGTTTCAGGAAGTACTGGATACCAAAGGTGGTTTTGTACTGGCACATTGGGATGGCACTTCGGAAACAGAGCTTAAAATCAAAGAACAGACAAAAGCGACCATTCGTTGTATTGTTTTAAACAATAAACAAGAAGATGGAAAATGCATATTGACAGGCAATCCTTCTAAGCAACGTGTAGTTTTTGCCAGAGCTTATTGATCTTTCTTCTAAATAATGGATATTACTCAATAACTTGTAACATGACTCTACTAGCCATTCTTGCTGCTGCAGGACTTTTGCTTATTGTTATTGAAATTGTGTTCATTCCCGGAACGACAATCATTGGTATTTTCGGAGGGCTTTTATCAGGGTATAGTATCGTTAAAGCCTACACTGATTTTGGATTAGAAACTGGACATATTTTTCTGTTTGCCAATCTTGTTGGAGGAACCGCTATACTCATCGTTTGCTTTCGCTCTGGTGTATGGAGTAAATTTGCCAACAAAAGCGTTTCCGATGGCAAAGCGATTGACGATCTTGATAGTGAATTATCAGTCGGTGATGAAGGCCTCACACTGTCTGATTTAAGACCAATGGGAAAAGCAGAATTCAAGAATAAAACTTATGAAGTACAAACATTAGGTGCATTTTGCACTCACCCTTCAAAAATTATTATCATAGACATTTCACGTTACAAAATAATCGTTCAACCTTTAACCTAAATCAATTTTATGAATAGTCAAACTCTTATTATACTCTTTGCAGGAGTCTTTTTCTTATTTGTCTTCCTGTATTTTTTCCCGATAAGCTTATGGATCACCGCTGTTTTTTCAGGCGTGAATGTAAGTTTGTTTACTTTGGTATTCATGCGCATTCGTAAAGTACCGCCACGTCTTATTGTCGAATCACTGATCACTGCAACCAAAGCGGGTATTTCCATAACAAGCAATGACCTGGAAACCCATTACCTGGCAGGTGGAAATGTACCACATGTAATCAAAGCGCTTATCTCTGCTGATAAAGCAAATATTGCCTTAGTCTTTAAACAAGCGGCAGCGATTGATCTGGCTGGAAGAGATGTATTTGAGGCGGTACAAATTTCAGTTAACCCACAAGTCATCAATACGCCTAATGTAGCAGCGGTTGCGAAAGATGGTATTCAATTGATCGCTAAGGCGCGTGTAACATTACGTGCAAACATCGCACAATTGGTCGGTGGAGCAGGAGAAGAAACTATATTGGCACGTGTTGGAGAAGGTATTGTTTCCTCTATCGGTTCCTCTCTCTCTCACAAAGAAGTATTGGAAAATCCGGATAAAATATCCAAACTCGTTTTGCATAAAGGATTGGATGCAGGAACTGCATTTGAAATTTTATCCATTGATATTGCAGACATCGACGTAGGAACCAACATTGGTGCCAAATTGCAAATTGATCAGGCCAGTGCCGATTTGAAAGTAGCAGAAGCGAAAGCGGAAGAACGCAGAGCCATGGCGGTAGCTTTGGAACAAGAGATGAAAGCGAAAGCACAGGAAGCACGTGCGAAGGTGATCGAAGCGGAAGCGGAAATTCCTAAAGCCATTGCGGCGGCATTTAACAGTGGCAACTTAGGGATCATGGATTATTATAAAATGAAAAATATCCAGGCTGATACAGACATGCGTGATTCTATAGCAGGATCGGGCAAAGACACGAACAGCAAATCATAACTACCTTTATGTGTCATGTTATTTAATCACGAATAGCATGACACATTTTATTCCCTGACACTATGAAAAGAGAATTCGTACCTGGACGTTATCTGCATTACAAGGGCAATTACTATACTGCACTGCAAACTGTGAAGCATAGTGAAACAGAGGAAGTGCTGGTGCTTTATAAACCGGAGCATAGTGATCAATGGTGGGTTAGACCATTGACCATGTTTATGGATGAAGTACTCGTATCAGGAAAAAAAATGGCGCGGTTCCAACTCATCACCCGCCAATAATTATTTACCGGCAATCACAACATTCAATTGTTGTGGGTCGAAATACTTTTTTGCTGCCTCTTGAATTTCGTGTGAGGTAACGGCTAATAGTTTCTTCATCAACTCTTCGTAATACTGATCACCCAGCTCGTTAAAATAGGTGGCCTTAAAACGGTCCATAAAACTGAATGGCGTATCCAGGGAAGAGATGAACGATCCGATGATGTAATTCTTTACTACTTTCAATTCGTCTTCAGAAACCAATTCGTCTTGCATTCTTTGCATTTCAAACTTAATCTCCCGAACGGTTGCTTCTGCATTGTCACCATTGACATCGGTTTGAACGGACCAATAAGAAGTATGAATATCTTGCACCATGGCAGAATGAATACCATACGTAAAACCTTTGTCTTCGCGAATGTTTTGCATCAATCGGGAGCCGAAATAACCTCCGAAAATTTCATTATACATGTACAAAGCAGGAAATACAGCATCCACTCTTGAAGGAATAAAAAAACCGGCTTTCACAGACGACTGGACGGCTCCTTCTTTTTCCACTTTTATAGATTGAGCTACAGGACGCGGTGATTCAAAAGACAATTTACCTTTCAAAGGGCCCTGAATATTTTTGCGTTTCATCCACTCTTCAAGAAAAGCCTTCATACCTGCTTCACCTTTACCACTTACGAATACAGAAGCCTGATTCCAGTGAAAAGCATGTTGATGAAATTTCTTAATGTCATCTAAAGAAACCTTTTCTATCGTCTGATCGTCCAATACTCTGCCATAAGGATGCTGATCCCCAAATAGCAAACGAGTATAGGCCCTGCCAGCCAGGTAAGAAGTTTTGTTTAAATTGAGTGCGTAATTTTGACGAGCCTGAGATTTTAACTTATGCAGTTCTTCCGCATCCAGCAAAGGCTCCTCTATCATTTCCTCCAGCAAAGCCAGCATAGGTTTCAGGTAACGGGACAAGCAGAATATACTTAAGGTTACCTGATCATTGCCCGGATTTACTTCGAAGAAAGATCCATATTGTGCGATGATTTGCTGAATGGCACTTGAGCTGTTTTTCTTAGTTCCTTCTGCCAACAATTTACTCGTAAAGTAAGAGACACCGCCATAAGGCTCATACCATTTACCCGCAGGAAATGTAATCTCTAAACGACAAACTTCTTGTTGTCCTTGCTCTAATATAAAAGCAGTCAAGCCGGAAGCTGTATTCAGCTTATCCGGCTTGATCAATGTAAAAGGCTCCAGGTCCACAAAGGCCGGGGCATTTAGTCTGTCTAATGTCATGTTATAAGATTACTCTCCTACTTCATCAGAAGGAGGTGCTGTATTTTTTGCTTGTTTCGCGAAATCAAAATGCAAGGTAAAGCGCAACGTTTCTGCGAGTGGGTTATTCTGAGCAACTGGTATCAGGTAAGCGAAATCCAATCCAAATAAGTTATAGCGTACACCTAAACCTAATGTTACGTATTTACGATTCCCTTTATTCTTGTTCTCATAGTGAAATCCGGCACGGGCGGCAAACAAATCGTTGTACCAGTATTCGATAGCCGGGTTCAAGATGATTTCCTGCAACTCCTCGTTAAATCCGCCTGGAGCATCGCCGAAGGAACCTAACATTCCTGACAACACACCTGTTTTGTGTGGATCTTTTCCTTTGGTAATATTACCACTTGAATCTCTTTCCGGTGTAGAAGGAACCATCAGTTTATTAATGTCTAACATCAAGGTCACTTTACTGAATTGATCGACTTCCATTGTACCCGCAAATCCTAATCTCAAATTGGTAGGGATGAATTCACGGTTATCGTTATCTGTGTATGTAACCTTACCACCGATATCAGTAATCGTTGCACCAAAAGAGAAAATGGTTGGTCTTCCGGCTAATGTTAAATTAGGATTGACATGGTATACCCCAATATCAGCGGCAGCTGTACTGGCCGGCTTAGCGACCGTATTGGAACCCGGGATCGTAACGTTACCGGCTAGATCAGATCGAATATACTTGATACCTAAACCGACACTCCAGTTGTTTGACATTTTTCTGGAATAAACGACACCGACCAAAAACTCATTCGGTCTGTATGTCTGCAATTTATTTCCGGCGTTATCGGTAAACTGAATCTCACCCAGTTTGAAATATTTAAAATTGATACCGATGGCTTCGTTTTTCCTCACTTTAGCATAGCCGGAAAGCTGTGCAATCGACATGTCGTTTACCAGTTTTCTCAACCAAGGTGTGTACGAAATAGCAGCCCCATAATCTTTTTGTACAAAAGCCAATTTACCTACGTTCCAATATACGGCATTAGCATCTGGAGTAATGGCTGCACCTGCATCACCCAATGCACCTGAACGGGCATCCGGAGAAATAGTTAAAAATGGTACAGCGGTAGTAATAACTTTGTTCTGATAACCTGAAACTCCAAACTGAGCTGACGCCGTTAATGAAACTCCAAAAAGGATAAAAAGGGCAAGGATTAGTTTCTTTACAAACATTGAAAATTATTTTTAACCGTCAAATATAAGAATTATTACAATGGATTAATTCAATAAGACCAATTTCTGAAACTGGTGGGTGGATGAACCATCCCTTAGGGAACGTACTTTGACCTTATAAACGTATACACCTTTGCCAATTTTATCACCAAAATCGTCTCTTCCATCCCAATTGAGACCGGAGACATGGGTTGAGCTTCCCATTGCCACATGATCTATGGATTTGATCATTTTTCCGGATACCGTATAAATTTGAATTAAAACTTCAATATCATCCCCCGCCCTGTTATGGTCAAAATGGAACTCTGTATGAGTTGAAAAAGGATTTGGGTAATTTAAGATGTGATCAATAGCCATTTTATCCGTATTGGCGACTACAAATTCGAGATAGCTTTCCGTCGAGTTGTTATAGGTATCCCAAACTTTAAACTTTAAGGAATAATTCCCGGGAGGAAGGTCTTTGATCGGGTAACGTACTGACCCTTCGGTATAGCTGTCCACCACGGTAGAATAATATTCATTCAAAATAACAGCATCGGGCTTGTTGCTCATTGTGATCGTGATTTCATGACCGATCCCGCTCGTGCCAACATTGATCCCGTTATCATCTTTCACTTTCGCAATGAACATTGGACTGCTATTGGTCAATCCTCCCGAAACAAATGTTTCATCGTTCATATACAGAGTAGCCAAAGGAGGGGTATTGTCAGCAGGCGCCGAAGCATTCGATCCTCCTATTTGGACATTGTCATAATAACCACCCGCATCATCTAGCGTAGATCCGTTTTGACCATATACACTTATTTTTCCCTGATCATACAAGAAAGAAATGTCTTTAGGCACTATAAAAGTCACTGAAAACTCACCGTTTTCTATCGATACTTTTCCTTCAAAAAACACATTGTTCAGCAAGTTAAAAGTGTAAGGGCTGTTCTGATTACCCAATGTGGTAATGATGTTCTTTTTATCAAAACAAGTAATAGAAGCTGTGCCTTTATAATTTGATACGACAACATTATTGGAATTTCGAACCTCTCCTTTAATGGTCACTTTACTCAATGCTTTCAATGTATCTGCAGTGGATGATACCGCATTGCCATTGATACTCGTAATCACAATCTTTTCTTTAGGGTAGGCCAGCTTCATGGATGGGTCTCCTAAGAAAGCATAGTTTCTGTTGTTGATATCCAGCAAACTGTTGTTTTTGGTTACCTTAAATACATCTCCTATGCGCGGTTGAAGATCCGTACCAAAAGGTGCAAATAAAGAGTTGTAAAGTGCGCTGTTTAAAGCCGCATTACTGTATTGATAAACTACACGAGTGGAGGTAACAATACCTATACCACCTCCCTGTTCATTGAACAACATGGCATCTGTACCGGAACGGGTAGCCGGATCGTCGTACAATCCAAAATCGCAGGTTGCTGTGATGACTAAAGGCAACGCATCAATGTTTCGCCAGGCTTCTACCTGAGCAAGTTCCAATATTAACTCCTGCGACCAGGCACCCGTGCCTCCATGTCCACTGTAATTGAGAATAAACACCCCTTTGGCAATGTCTTTATCAATTAAATCTTTTACGATGGGAGATTTTTCTCCACCAGCAGCTGTTTCTTGCGGATAAGCATCCAGGTAGATTTTGTTTATGTTGTACCGTTTATCTTTTGCATTAACCAAACCGGACATTATTTCTGCATCTTTCAAATGTTGGTTGCCATCGCCATCGTCACAGACAAATGTGATTCTATTCTTCCACTTGGACTGTGTACTGGAAGACGTCTGGTAATGAATAATCTTACTCACCATAGCAGAAGCTTCTTGTTGATTCCTTGCCGGAATCCGACCAACACTTATATCCATGATGGCATTTATTACAGGAGATTCGCTCCACCCGCCTTCCGTGTTATCCATGAAACCGAAATAATCTTCCGAAGAATAACTTTTCAATGGCTCCAATGAATTATAGGATTCGTAACATGGCACAAGGTTTTTATTATTGGAAACTCTATCCTTATAATCGTAAGAACAACTTCCGAACAAGACTAAGAAACGTACTGAATCGCTAGATGTATTTCTGTCATAAAGCATTTTCATGAAATCTCTAATGGCTGTAATATCTTGTGCCCCGGAAGAAAACTCGTTATAGACTTGTTCCGTCGTCACTACCAATACATCCAACCCATCTGCGCTTTCACGATGTGCCTTTAGACGCGATGCTTCCGACACTAAGGAAGGGTGAGAAACGATCACTACATCCGGAAGATTAGGAGATGTATGAGCATGCAAATTCTGATTCACTACGCGACTTCCCGCACCCGGTGTATAAAAGCTATTTCCTTTAAAACACACATACTCTCTTGGGGATTTATTATTGTTATCGCTCTGATCTGAAAACACGGCCTCTGTTCCTATTAAATCATAGACAATGGCAACAGGATGCAAGGGGTCTGTAACGTCCCAAATGGATACGGAATTGTCGGCATTTTGTATTCTGTATTCACTGGTTGGCTGTAAAACACTTCTCTTACACCTGAAAGTTGTTTGTGAGTTGTAAACTTGCAAATCTCGTTCTCCTTGAAGGCGGATATAATCCAAATTTGCCTGAGAAGTAAAATTGCCATTGTTATTGAATGCCAAGGAAATCACCGCAGAGTTGAATGCAGCAGGTGCTGTAATAGGAAAAACTTGTGTTTTAGGAACCCCTACAGGAGGGTACACACCGCCCGTTGATAAAGGCGCTATGCTAAAAGTTCCTAAAGAGATTTGATTAAACTTCGCTGAGAAATATGTTGTACTATTGGATCTTCCTAAAACTGATACAATAAGATTCACGGTCGAACCTGCGCGACCGCCTGTCCAATCGAACGTGTAATTGTTGGTAATAAAAGTATTGGTACTGAATAAATCACCGTACCATGTCCTTCCCGATTTCATGATGTTATATTTGTCAGCTTCAGAAAATTGACGCTCGTCAAAATAATTAAACGACTGTGCCGCCGATCCCAGAGAAGTTTTACTGGTTACTCTTGAACCGTTGGCACCCGAAACATTGAGAAAGTAATAAGCCTCTTCGCTGTATAAGTTATAGCTATGGTTAAACAATGCTACATCCGGGTTAACCACACTTGTATCATAAGCCCAGGTATGGGGGCCTTTCGCATAAAACAAAATGTAATCGCCCTGATCAAAAGATCCGTCTCCGGCACCTACAACTTGTATTGCATTTTCTATTAAATCATCGTATCGGGGTGCATCATTCTTTTGGGGAAGCATACCTCCTCCATTCCCAAACACCCGAATCTGAAGCGGATCTATGGAAGCAGGATTTAACCCATTGGATTGCAGATAAGCATAATCAATTTTGTATAAACCATCTTGCGTTACAGGAAACTTAACCCAAGTGCCGGATGCTAATACACTACCGGTAGATGCTTCTACTCTGGAAGAACGGCGAGCCAATGCAGCATCTTTGACCAGTGTCCTGGAAGGTATTGTATAAGCAAGCTCTGACGCTTCTACTTTAAACCGTGTAATCTTATATACACCAGTGCTGCTGATGACTAATGGAACAAACTGAATCAACGTAACTGGATTGCCTTTCTGATACATGACCTGCGAACGAGTGGTATCTATCGACGCAGGAATATAAAAACGATCCTTATCTGTAATCAACTTCGTTTCAGTCGGTACAATAACAATGTTATGCAGAGATTGTCCATAAAGATAAAGAGAATAAATCGGCGCATTGTCAAGACCATAATTCGCGCCTTTAAATGACAAACGTTCTTTACTTTTAGGTAAAGACAACGATGTGCCTGCCTCCTGAATATCCCAATTTATTTCGTACTCTCCAGGATTTACGTTTATCTGCGCAATAAGTGAAGGCGAGAGGACAAAGAGGAACGCAATTAATAAAAGGCCTTTATAAGACTTCATTGTACTTTATTTATATATCGCAAAAAACCACCGGGGGTAACCTTGATCAGGCAGTCCCATAACGGCAAACAGAATAACTTTAGTATATCTATTCCCATTCTGGAAAAGCAATTTACAACCCTTTGTTTTTATTGTCTATAAAAGACGCTCCCAAATAAGCCGCAAAGACAAAGAATATACCATTTGCCTGTAAAGTAACCAGTAAAGCAACAGAGAGCAACAAAAAGCTATACGTGACCTTATTGCTTTTCCAGGACCATTCTTTGAATTTTAAAGCGATTAATGGGATATCCACCACTAGCAAAATACTCATGACCAAACCAAACACGATGACAAACACTGGATTTGTTATCCATTGCTGTGCCCATGGGAATAAAGAATCGGATGAAATGAAGGGAATCGCTGACCAGACCAGTGCATTGGCCGGAGTGGGAACACCTCTGAAATGATCCGTTTGACGAGTATCGATGTTAAATTTTGCCAATCTCCAGGCTGAACACATCGCCATAAAGAAAGCGATGTAAGGAATGTACAGACCCACCGGTATCTCAGTAAATAAAGTACCCGGTTGAATACTTTGAATGATATAGTAAAACCAGATAAAAGCAGGCAATACCCCAAAACTTACGACATCTGCTAAAGAATCTAGTTCTTTACCCATGGGACTTTCCGCTTTTACCGCTCTGGCGGCGAAGCCATCGAAGAAATCACATACGGCTGCGGTCCAAATACAAAAAGCAGCGCACATTGGACTTCCATTGACCAATAGCATCAAGCCAAGACAGCCAAAGAACAGGTTAAGACAAGTGATGAAATTTGGAATATTTTTTATCATGCGAAGAAAGGGTTATAACGCTTTTCAAATTCAATGGTGGTATAAGGGCCATGGCCAGGATATACTTTCGTTTCAGGCGGAAGTGTAAAAAGTTGTGTGCGTATGGATTCCAATAATTGTTCGTGATTACCACCCGGTAAATCTGTACGGCCTATGCTTTGTCTGAATAATACATCTCCTGCAATACAAAGATTCTCTTCCTTATTATACAAGGCAATATGTCCCGCTGAATGACCAGGCACAAATAATAAATGAAAAGTATGATCACCCAATTTCATGGGCGTTTTAATATCTAAAAATTCATCTGCCTCAGCCGGTTCATAGGTTGCAAAGCCATAGTTGGGGGCATAGCTGGCTACAGCACGCAAATAATGTTCTTCGATGGGATGAATAAGCAATGGAATATTATACTTTCTTTTTACTGCTGCATTTCCCAATACATGATCGACATGACAATGTGTATTGATAATCTTTACAGGCTTCAACTCATGGGAAGCGATCAAGTCAAACAATTCTGTTTGTTCCTGCCGATCATAACAACCTGGATCAATGATCCAGCATTCTTTGTTTTCGGTAGCCAGGATATACGTGTTTTCCTGAAGAGGATTAAATGTAAGGGTATAAAGAGATAGCATAACAATTGAAATTCCAGCATTCAAACATAAAGAATAAAATGTAAATTCGAAGCATGAAGCGCTATGATGTATTAATAGTGGGACGAGGAATCGCCGGTAATACTTTGGCCCTAACACTTTTGAATAAAGGGCTAAAGCTACAGGTCGTTGACCTCCCTAAAGCCAATAGCCCTTCCCGACTGGCAGCCGGACTGTATAGCCCTTTTACCGGAAAGAAAACCGTCAAAACCTGGCTCGCCGCAGAAATATTCCCCTTTCTGGAGCATTTTTACCGGCACATAGAGCAAATCAGCGGGACTTCTTTTTTACATGTCAAGCCGGCTTACCGTCCGTTTTTGTCCATTCAGGATTATAATGAATGGACAGGCAGTGGCAACGAAGAAAACTCCGCTTTTTTTCTGAGCAGCAATCCAAATCATGAACACTATCGCCCGTGGATCATTAACCCTTTTGGAGGCATAGAATACAAGCATTCCGGTTACGTAGATACAGTGGCCTATCTGGATGCAGGAGAAAAAATGTTACTGGAAAATAATTGTCTGTCTACAAGCTTTTTTAATCATACAGACGTTGAAGAAACGGAAGATGGCGTAAAATGGGGAGATGCCTTATACCGTTACCTTGTATTTTGTGAAGGATCACAGGCATTAAAAAATCCTTTTTTTCCTAATATTCCTATCGTTCCCAACAAGGGAGAGATTCTAACCCTTCACATTCCTGACTTTCCTTTAACAGAAATTATTACGAAAGGTGCTTTTCTGGTACAAAAACAACCGGGAATCTTTCATGCAGGCTCGACCTACCGTTGGAAATTTGACCACGATGAACCGGAAGAAAGAGGCGCCACAGAAATCAAAGATAAATTAAACAAGTGGTTGAATGTTCCTTACGAACAGCTCAATTTACAAGCCGGCGTCAGGCCGGCGAGCAAAGACAGGCGTCCGTTGATGGGTTATTTGAACGAGCATCCGCGTCTGCTGATCTTTAATGGGTTAGGAACAAAAGGAATTTCCCTTGCCCCATACTGGGCAGAAGAATTATCTAAATTCATTATTCACGAAAAGGATTTACCGGAGGAAGTGGATATACGTCGATTTTATTTAAATTAAGCCTTCAAAACAGTCTCTATTCTATTTTGCTTCGTTTCTTATTCGTCATAACGTTTATTGCCTTTTCCTTTGCCGCTTCTGCGCAACAGATCAACCAAGAGAAATTTGGAAAAAATCGCGTGCAGTATAAAAAGTTCTTATGGCAATACATGAGCACTTACAATTTTGACATTTACTTCCACTACGGTGGCGAGGACATGGCAAGACAAGCTGCTGACTATGCAGAGCGTGAAATCAAACGTATTTCTGATCAGCTGGATTATACCTCTTACAGACGTTACAAAATATTTATTTATAATTCTGTCAATGACATCGAACAAAGTAACATCGGTCTGGAGACCGGTACTTTTATCGGAGGACAAACAGAATTTGTAAAACCTATCGTAGAGGTTGCGTTTGAAGGCAACATCAATGACTTTCAAAAACAAATCAGTTTTGGACTTTCCAAAACTCTTTTAAGTTTTATGTTCTATGGAGGAAGTCTCAAAGACGTATTCCGCAGTTCCTTTTTTCTTGCTCTTCCCGAATGGTACATCAATGGAGCAGCGGCACACCTTGCTTATGGCTGGGATACTGAAATGGATAATTACATCCGCAAAAAAGTATCCACTCATAAACTTCATAGTCCGGCCAGTTACAGAGGATCGGAAGCAACCATCATTGGACATTCTGTGTGGAACTACATGGAAGAAGCATACGGTCCCGGTACGTTCCGACATACGATCAGTCTGACCCGCATTTACCGCAAGGAGAAAAAATCCATCGAAGCTTCTCTGGATGTTGAGTACAAACAATTTGTAAAAAACTGGATTGCTTTTTATAAAACGGATGCCGATGAAAATGCAGAGCATTATGAATTGGCAGAACGCTCCAAGAGATTAAAAAAGAAAAACCGCTTTGGTAAAAAATATTATGAAGTAAAACTAAGCAGTGATGCTTCTTACATGGCTTATGCCACAAATAAAGTAGGCCGCTATAAAGTATTTGTACGTGATCTGAAAAAAGGCAGAACAAAAAAACTAAGGAGTGGCAGTTACAAGCGATACGATCAACTGGTAGGGTACAACAATCCAGCCCTGGCCTGGAAACAGGACAATGTGCTTTCTGTTGTTACTTATAAAAAAGGCAAAGCCCATCATAAGCAATACGATTTTCAAGAGAAGAAAAAGAAAACAAGAGGGCTTGGAGATTTTAATCAGACCCTGTCATTTTCTTACTCTACCGATGGCGAGCTGGTGCTGATCAGTGGAGATGTAAGAGGAAAAACCGACATTTGGGTTTGGGATCTGGACCGCAACAATCTTAAGCAGTTGACCATGGATCCATACAATGACCTGGATCCGTTGTTTGCACCTAATAATCGTTTTGAATTTGTGTTCTCTTCCTCGAGACCACTCGAAGGAAGTACCAACGACTCTTTACTCAACTTATTTTGGTTTGATTACAGAAATGGTACGATGAAGCCACTGACAAACGTCGGCAACAATTACCATCCGGTCTTTAAAAACAAAGACGAATTGTATTTCATCAGTGACCGGACAGGAATCAAGAATGTGTTTTGTTATTACCTTTCTACAGGACAAACCAAACAGATTACACATTTCTTTTACGATGTAAAAGATTTTGCTATTCCATCGAATACACCGGAGCTGTTTACTTATGTACTGAATGAAGGAGGTAAAGATTTTATTTATTTAGATTCTCTTCATCGTTTTGAGCCAAAAGAACTTTCTCCTTATACCTCTTTAGGAAAAAAACATATCCTGAAACAGGATCACAAGCAACGTCAGGGCCAAACCAATGACTCAGAAGAAGATGAATCTTCCATACCAGCAGAATCTACACCACAAGAACAAGATGATTTCAACGAACTGACCTTTAATTCTGAATACGAATTAAAAAAATCACAGCTAGAAAATAAAAAACAAAAAGAGGTTGAAGCTACCCAGCAAACCGGCAGCGGTTCTAATCTCATTCAAGTCAAAGGTCCTTATAAATACAAAAAAATATTCGCCATTGATGCGGTGACCACTTCACTCCTGATTGATCCCCTTAGAGGATTGGGGATATTGTTGGATGGCCAAATGAGCGATTTGGTTCAGAACAATCGTTTTGACCTTGGCCTCTTCATTCTCGGTAGTTTTAAAAACAGCAACATGTATGCTGAATACCTGATGCTGAAACATCGGATTGATTTTCAATTCCGCTACGACAGACAAGCTTATCTCGCACAAGGCAACAATGTGATTCAAGACTATGTACTGAATCGATTTACTGTTGGTGTTTCCTATCCTATCAATGCGCATCACAGAATTGTCTTTTCACCGATGTTTACACAAACACGTTTCTCTGACCTAAGTGATCCGGTAACCATATTAGACGATGATAAATTAAACGGTTACACCGGAGGAAAAGTAGAATGGGTGTACGACTTTACCCGTTACTACGGATTGAACATGAAAGCAGGGAGTGTAGCGAAAGTATTTATCGAAGCACAACAACACACAGACGATCCCAATAAAAACTTCGGACAATTTATGGTAGACGTCAGACATTACCAACCCATACACAAAGCCTTGTTATTAGCTGTGCGTGCTTCGTATGGTCAATTTTTCGGAAGCGCCCCTAAAAAATACATGTTGGGCGGTATGGACAATTGGTTGTTCAACAGCACAGACCAAACCAATCCCAATTCACCTTTAAAGGTAGAAAGACAAGTAGACAACTCTGATGTATTGTTTAACCGCTACGTCATGAACATGAGAGGATTTCAATACAACACGCAATTTGGAGAACGCTATTTATTATTTAATGCTGAATTAAGATTTCCGATTGCACAGTATCTTTACAGAGGCACCATAGGATCTGCGTTCCTTCGCAATCTTCAACTCATTACCTTCGTAGATGCAGGTAGTGCATGGAACGGCACCAATCCTTTTGGAACTGACAATAGTATCAGCACACAAGTCATTAACGAACCGCCATTCAATGCTGTAGTAACCAATTACCGCAGTCCATTCCTGGTAAGCTACGGTGGCGGTATACGTTCTCTATTGATCGGCTATTACATGAAACTGGATGTCGCCTGGGGAATCAGAGACAATTTAGTGCAAAGCCCAATGCTTCATTTTACATTAGGACACGATTTTTAACTTCCTTTCCGTATGAAAAAAAAAGTACTGTTAGCTCTTCTCGCAGTATTTGCCATTGCCCATTTGGTATTGGTATGTACGCACAAAACTTTTATTTACAAAGCGCTTATCTATACCTACCCGGATATTAACGACCAGGATATTTTTTATAGTCGTACCATCGCTCCTTCCAGCCAGCCACAACCCTGGCCATTCAGCAAGGACTATAATCGAAAAAAATTATCCTATAGTCTGGATACGCTTTTACAAAGTTTAGAAACAACAGCTTTTCTTGTTGTTAAAAACGATTCAATAATCTATGAACGCTACGATGACAGTTATAAGGATACCACTCACTCCGGTTCTTTCTCTGTAGCGAAAAGTTTTGTGGGCACCTTGATCGGTATTGCGCTGGACAAAGGATACATCAAAAGTTTAGATGAACCGGTCGCTAATTACCTTCCTGCTTTCAAAGAAAATGGCAAGGAAAAGATAACCATTCGTCATTGCCTGATGATGTCCTCTGGCTTGAATTGGGACGAAGCTTATGCAAGCGCTTTTTCCATTACCACCGAAGCGTATTACGGAACTGATTTGGAAGCCACTGTAAGCCGCTTAAAAGTGGCGGAAGCACCCGGAAAGTATTTCGATTACAAAAGCGGCGATACACAAATACTGAGTTTGCTGTTAGCGAAAGCAACAGGAAAATCCACTTCCCAATTTATGCAGGAAAATCTGTGGAACCCCATCGGCGCAGAAAGTGAAGCCTGGTGGAGCCTGGATGATAAAGACAAAAATGAAAAAGCCTACTGTTGTATTTATGCTACCGCGCGAGACTTCGCCCGTTTAGGAAAATTGTATTTACACCAGGGCAAATGGGACACACAACAAGTCGTTTCTTCAGTGTATGTAAAAGAAGCGATAACCCCAAACGGCTTATTGGATAAAGCAACCCATCTTCCGAATGATCACTATGGATTGCAGTGGTGGAACTATCCGAACCAGTACAAGAAACAAGTTTTTTACGCGCGCGGAATATTGGGACAATACATCATTGTTATTCCCGAAGAGCAATTAGTCATCGTACGTTTGGGCCACCGACGCGGAGAAAAAATTGGCAAGCATCCGATAGAATTTATTGAGATGGTGAATCAGGCTTGTGAAGGGAAATTTTAGTTTATGTAATCATAGAGTACAGCTTGTCCATCTAATATTGAAAATAATTAATTAATCAAACACCAATTATATGTTCGGAATACAACACATCAAATTTGACTCGATGACTTATGTTCTTCATTTTACCAATGGAAAAATTAAACGCGAGGGACGTGGGCTTTCATTTTTTTACTTTGCGCCAAACAGTTCTATAGCGGCTATTCCAATGGGCAGTAATGATCTTCCTTTCATATTTAATGAATCTACCAATGATTACCAAACGGTTACCATCCAGGGACAGATCAGCTACAAAATCAGCAATCCTAAGACTCTTGCAGATGTGCTCGACTTTACGGTGAATGACTACGGACAATATAAAAAGAATGATATTGAAAAATTAAATCAACGCATCATCAATGAGTCTCAAACAGCTACTTCGTCTTACATTCACAGCATAAAACTTAAAGATGCTATTCGCTCAGCAAAAGCTATAGAAGTAAACATATTGGATGGTCTAAAATCATCCAATGCAATCAGCATGTTAGGCATTGAAATTTTAGGTGCTAATATTCTAGCGATTCAAGCTACGCCAGAAATGTCCAGAGCCCTGGAAACTGAAACAAGAGAAAAATTACAACAAGAGGCGGATCAAGCCATTTACGAACGTAGAAATTTCGCTGTTGAACAGGAGCGAAAAATTAAGGAATCGGAATTAAACACTGAAATTGCGGTCGAGGAAAAACAAAAACAAATCGCAGAGAAGAAAATGGAGTCGGATGTTCAAAGAGCAGACAACGACAGAAAGCTTCGGGAAATGGGAGTTCAAGCAGACATTGCCATTGAGAATCAAAAGAAATTATTAATTGAGCAAAGAACTGCCAATGATAAAAAAGAAGCTGAGACACAAGGCTATGTTATAGAAACTACGTTAAAACCTTATAAAGACAT
>Ga0247808_10000536_pt1 | contig 18475 bp, 16 predicted proteins | sample UWRJL089202R1_FD_179914 | JGI IMG/M metagenome (GOLD analysis project Ga0247808, IMG submission 179914) | Plant litter microbial communities from Arlington Agricultural Research Station in Wisconsin, United States - UWRJ-L089-202R-1 | ecosystem: Environmental > Terrestrial > Plant litter >... | reverse complement strand
AAAGGCAAAATAAGGTTTGTTATAATTTAAATAATTGAGTACCGTAGGCATGATATCAATTTGTTGGATCAATTTATCAGTTTTCCCTTTTAAATTTCCCCCAGGATAATAAAATAAGATCGGTACAGAAAAATTGCCAACTACATTTTGGTATTCGGGAAGATAAGAAACCGTAGCGTGATCTGCTACCAAAACAAATAGGGTGTGGTTATACCATGGCATCTTAGCTGCAGTAGAGAAAAACTTTCGTAGGGCCATGTCGGTGTAGCCTATTGGTTCTTGTACCGGAAGTGGCCCTTTTGGGAACTTGCCTTTATATTTTTCTGGAACTTTAAATGGATGGTGCGAAGATACCGAGAAAAAAGCAGAGAAGAACGGCTGTTTAAACGTATTTAAAGTATTAGCCATATACTGCATAAACGGCTCATCCCATATACCCCAAATTCCGTCAAAATCATTGTCATTGTTATACTCGTTTTTCCCATAATACTTTTCAATTCCTGCTAAGTTGGTATAGGCCGAAAATCCCATTGATCCGTTGGGTGCACCATGGAAAAAAGCGGTTTCATAACCTTCATCATGAAGTAGTTTGGCAATGCTACTGGTTTTGTTCCCGGAATAGGCCGACAATACAAAAGGTTCACTAATAGAAGGGATACCTGAAATAATAGAAGGAAGCGCATCTATAGATTTCCTTCCATTAGCATAGGTGCGTGAAGAAGTGAAACTGTTGGCAACCAAACTATCTATGAATGGGGTATAGCCCTTGTATTTTCCATTTAGCAAATCTTTATTGAGTGCTCCGATGTGTTCCTTTCCTAAACTTTCGATAATTAAAAATACTACATTAAGGGCTTTAAAAGGAGCTCGGTTCGCTGGTTGATGAATAGGAGAATATAAACTGTCTAACGTTTGTTGAGAGTAGAAATTGACGGGCTTTAGATTGGTTGCCTTCAACGTTTTCATGATCGTAAATGGCGTATTGAGTACTAGGCTCATGTCGCCCGGAGACTTCACAAAATCGCCTGCATTACTCATGGTTATTGGTCTTGTACTGTGGCGCCAACCACCACGCATGCCAATAATACATAGACCAGAAATTAATACCAAGATAATAGTTTGCGCTAAATAAGTTTTCCAGGTGAATTTCGGTGCTTTTTTAATCCTTAGTAATTGGTATAGCTTAATAAAAATGTAAATGAATAACACCAGGATTAAGAGAAGGTACCAATAGTCTTTCAGGAAATCTACGGCAAGCTTTAGTTTATTCTGTTCGTTACCAAACTGAGAAAAAACACTTGCCGTGGTTCGCTTCAGCGTAAATTTATAATAGGCAAAGTCAGCAAAATTTGATAGAAATCCTATACTGTTGGTAACGATGAATAGCCATTTGCAGAAGGTCTGATAACCTTTTCGATATTTAAAGGGAAAGGGGAGTGCCTGTAAAATAATGTATAAAGAGTTAATGTACAGCAGTGCTGCCAGATCGAATTTCATCCCACCCAAAAATACATAACACAAATCTTTAAAACTGATGTGGATAAATAACGATCGATTGGCAAAATAAAACCCAAGTCTGCAAAGTGCATATAGAACTAAAAGTAATGCCAATCGATAAATTAATGCTACATAAATTGATTGTTCACTTTTGCTTCTCGAATTCATTATTGGAAATAAGCGCGCAATTTACAGATTTTAGAGATATCATGTAAACAGAAATAGCAGGACTTGTAATATTGTTAATATTTGTTCCATGGCAAATATGTAGGCATTAACTTAATCGTTTAATGATGTACCCAAATCTATAAGATTTAACCTTTAAGCTACTATGAGGGGAGACTACTACGAAGGGAGCGGACTTCAAGACTTCTACCATTGGTCTTTAAGCAACTTTGAGGGGAAAATACGATGAGGGGAACGGACTTCCGGACTTCCAGAATTTTCCCAAAACGATGCCTTCACAAACTTCCAGTAATTAGTTCTTTCATTTACTGTTGTTCATTAAATATTTTTCTGATGTTCCAACATCTCTTCCAAAATAGATGCTTTCAAGATCGAATAAAAGTACAGTATTACTTTGATTAGCTAATGTCCACTTGTACGTATAACTATTTACAGTCCAGTCTACAATAGGCGGCGTACCGTAAGTAAATTCCTTATAAATAAACTTTTTGGTTTCTTGTTCAAGTAGATTAAGCTGTTCAGGTTTTTTATAAATGAAAGATTCTGGAATATTTGCAGTTAGTAAAAAATTATATTCACCCGTAGTTGGCTTGGCGAAGTTAAAAGGGCCTAGTTTCTTAAAGTTAAATGACTCAACTGTAGTAACTATCCTGATAAAACAGCCAGTTAGAATTGCATCCTGACTGATCTCAATTTTAGTTTGTTTGTTTTCTTTGGTTACTATAACACTTTTAGATTTTACCTTTGAGCTACTGACTTTGTTTTTATCCATCGTAAAAGCAGTTACTTCTACGCCAATTAATTTATCAAATTCAGCTTTGTCAAGATTAATTACCAACGGAGCAGCTTCAGGACAATAAATACTGTAAATAAGTTCATTTCGGATGGCAAATTTCATGTTTTCATCTCTTTGCCCCATAGGATTTGAGCTATTCTTATAGTATCTGAAAAACACATTATTCCAGATTGTGCTTTTCTTTGCCGCAAAGTCAGCTATTGTTGGCTTAAAAGAATCGAAATTATTGTTGTTTACATTATACGACATTTCGTACCAAGCTTTGTAAGTAGCACTTTGTCCAAAAGAATTAATTGATAAAAAAAGGAAACAAAAGAGTAGCGATGATTTCATGAAATTGTGCGTTAATAAGACTGGTTTAGACTTTTTTAGATGAAAAGGTTTACTTCAAAAATTTTCTGACGTATATCAGTTTAAATTTTATAGATAATTTTAAAAAGTTTGTGAGCTCTTTAAAAGCTCACAAATACTTACATCTTTTTATACGGTATATCAAATTTCCCCTCTGTAATCGTTTTCTTTGTGCTCAAAAATGAATCTTCATTAGGCGCCTCAAACTCGAAAGTTCCTTTTATCATAGTTGATGTATAACTGGTAACCGTAATTTTTCCAATATCCTCAGAAGCATAAGAGCCAGTAGGGCCAAGGTCTTCATTGTATGCACCCATAGACCCGTTTTTCATTTCATACACACCTAAACCGGTAAAATTGTCAAGAAATAAAACCAAACGTTTATCACCATTTGTGCCAATGATTTGCATTGATGTGCCAAAGCCGGGAATAGTTGTATACAATCCTTCGGCAACAAACGATGTTTCAACACCATTTATCTTCGCAGTAAAAGATTTATCGCCAGTAGATGGAGTAGGAGCAGTGGGGAAAACAAGGCTAATCTGAAATGAACCTTCTGTAATTGTTTTTGTTTCGCCATCACCGTTTACCCCCTTAAATTCAAAAACCCCTTTTGCATATTTACTTGTGGCTTCAGTTATTCTGACCGTACCACTTTCTGAATGATAAGCCATATTTGGATCCAAAACATTGCCAACATAGGTGCCAATATCGCTAAAAAGGTCATAAGTGCCGATACCCTTATAATTATTTAACATTAGGTTGAAGCCCTCATTTCCCTTAAAACCTAAGATTTGTAGCGTGTTTTGCGTCTCAGATATAGGCATTAAGGCGGCGGTAACATTTGTACATGTTAACATCACCCCGTTTACTTTCCCCTTCATATAAGTAGTAACGGTAGGAAGATTCCCACCACCCGGACCAGAACCTTCAACGAAAACGATTGGTTTTTGACAAGAAAATAAACTTACGATTAGAAATAGTGCAAATAAAGAAAGCGTTTTTAAATTTTTCATGATTAAGCTAACAAGGTTCTCCAGCTCACTTTCCCCTCAATTATTAAATGTAAATCCTTAATTTCAATTCTTTGTTGTTCCATCGTATCGCGGTGGCGGATGGTAACTGTATTGTCCTCTAATGTTTGGTGATCTACAGTTAAACAGAAAGGTGTTCCAATGGCATCCTGACGGCGGTAACGTTTACCAATGGCATCTTTCTCCTCATAAATACAGTTGAAATCAAATTTCAGGCTATTCATAATTTCACGAGCCTTCTCTGGTAAACCGTCTTTTTTAGTTAATGGGAAAATAGCCACTTTTATAGGTGCCAATGCTGGGTGCAGACGGAGTAACGTTCTACTGTCTTGTTTTTCTGGAGTGCTTAAATCCTCTTCCTCTAAAGCATTGATCAATGTCAATAAGAACATCCGGTCCAAACCAATTGAAGTTTCAATCACATAGGGTACATAGTTTCCATAAGGTTTGCCTTCTTCATTCAGATCGTTATCAAAATATTGCATTTTCTTGCCAGAAAACTCTTGGTGCTGAGACAGATCAAAGTCTGTACGACTGTGTATGCCCTCAACCTCCTTAAACCCAAACGGGAATTCAAATTCTATATCGGTTGCAGCATTTGCATAATGCGCCAATTTAACATGGTCATGGAAGCGGTATTTTTCAGGAGCAGTTCCTAAAGCCTGGTGCCATTTTAAACGGGCCTCTTTCCAATAAGCAAACCATTTTTTGTCTTCCCCTGGCCTAACAAAGAATTGCATCTCCATTTGCTCAAACTCACGCATCCGCATGATGAACTGACGGGCAATTACTTCATTTCTGAAAGCCTTTCCGATCTGCGCAATCCCAAAAGGAATCTTCATTCTTCCAGATTTCTGAACATTTAAGAAATTCACAAAAATACCCTGTGCTGTTTCCGGGCGAAGGTATACTTCATCACTTCCCTCAGCCATTGCACCAAATTGTGTACTGAACATCAGGTTAAACTGACGAACATCAGTCCAGTTCTTAGTTCCACTAACAGGACACGCAATTTCATGTTCCTCAATTAAAACTTTTAAACGAGGTAAATCCTCCGCCTTCAAGGCATCGTCCATGTCTGCCTGAAGCTTTGCCGCCTTCTCCGTTTTTCCATCCTTCTCATATCTGGCAATTTTATCTTCCAGTAACTGATCAGCACGGTAACGTTTCTTAGAATCCTTATTGTCGATCATAGGATCGTTAAAACCATCAACGTGACCGCTCGCCTTCCATACCTTAGGATGCATAAAAATTGCAGAATCTATCCCTACAATGTTTTCATGCATTTGAACCATGGCTTTCCACCAATATGTTTTAATATTGTTCTTTAGTTCAGCACCTAATTGCCCATAATCGTAAACAGCACTTAAGCCATCATATATTTCGCTGCTCTGGAATACAAAACCATATTCCTTAGCATGTGAGATTACATTTTTAAATTGTTCGTCGTTTGTTTTAGCCATAGTATTGCAAATATAATATAAATTGGATAAGTGCTAAACTGTAAGTTGTTAAAGAGTCCGAAAGTCCGAAAGTCGGAAAGTCCGTTCCCCTCGGCAGTCGTTGAAACCTAGGGCTAAAAGTTAAAAAGACTTTCATGGTCTATATTCTGCAGGTAGTTTAAGATATAATGGAACCACACGCCACCCCGAATTTATAATCATGTATCCCCTTTTAACATCATGCCCTATGAATCCAATCCATGAACCATGAACCATGAACCATGAACCATGAACCATGAACCATGAACCATGAACCATGAACCATGAACCATGAACCATTTCAACATTTGCCCAATTCAACTTAAAAATTACTATTTTTGATCTAAATAAATCAATCTTGTGAGCATAAAAGTTATTAATCTGTCCAAACATTTCGGTCAACAGAAAGCAGTTGATGCCATTAGTTTTGAAGCAGTGCCAGGGAAAATTCTAGGCTTTTTAGGTCCAAATGGTGCCGGAAAATCAACTTCAATGCGCATGTTGACAGGCTATTTGACACCCACCTCAGGAGATGCTCAAGTATGTGGAAACAGCGTTTTAACAGATGCAATAGCAGTAAAAAAGCTGATTGGTTACCTGCCAGAAAATACACCGCTTTATACAGATATGTACATTCGCGAATTTTTAAACTTTGTTGGACAAACCTATCACATCCCAAACTTAGATCATAGAGTTGATGAGGTGATTAAACAAGTTGGACTAACACCAGAACAGCATAAGAAAATAGGAATGCTTTCCAAAGGATATAAACAGCGGGTGGGTTTAGCACAGGCGATCATCCATAACCCTCAGGTGCTGATCTTGGATGAGCCTACCTCGGGTCTAGATCCCAATCAGCTAACAGACATCAGAGCGTTGATCAAAGAGCTTGGGAGAGATAAAACAGTAATCCTTTCTACACATATTATGCAGGAAGTAGAGGCAATTTGTGATGAGGTCATCATCATAAAAAAAGGTAAAATTGTAGCAAATGCACCCATCGCATTACTGAAAAAGCAAAATAATAACAATTCACTAGAAGAAATTTTTAGAAAACTAACTGCAAATTAAATGAAAGGTAGAGCCTTAATCATCGTATTCGTTTCGATTTTTTGTTATCAACAATCAAATGCCCAATCCTATAATCTCTCTATAGGACCTGAAATTAATATTCCCTCTGGCAATTCTTCCAATATCAGTTCAATTGGTTTTGGGGGTGGATTAAAAGCCGAAATCGGTTTGTCTCAAAAGTTTTCAATCACCGCAAACGGAAGTGTCGTGAGTTTCCTCGGAAGAAAATACTTCGGGGTTACTTCTCCTGCCGAAACTTCAATCCCCGTAAAAGCTGGGCTCAAATATTATACCTCGCCAGGCTTCTACTTTGAAGGACAGTTTGGCGTCAATCTTCCCATCTCTGGTAATGCAAATACTGGTTTTGCATGGTCGCCAGGACTTGGCACATTTATTAAGCTGAGAAACTCCGAAAATAAAATCGATATCGGCATTAGATATGAAGGATGGTCAAGCAACAGGCTCATCACCGCAACGAATGCTAAGTTCAGTACCTTTGGCTTTATCGGTTTAAGAGCAGCTTATACATTAAACTTATAAACGTTCATTTGGGGACTAAGTTTATTTAGCCACAGATGCATAGATCGGATACTAAGGTTTTTATAGTCTATTTATCCAAAATATGAATGGAACGGACTGCCGGACTCTCAGAATCGCTATGCCATACCCGCCTTTCCCCAGCCCACCGACTATTCCAAAATAGATGCCTTTGGCATAGTTCATCAGCTGTTGGTTTCTTAAAACATATATTTCTAGGATAGTACATGGAGGACAGACTGTAGCCACACTACAGCTACACTGGAGCTACATTATGGAAAGACTATAGACATATCGCTATAAGGTCGCTATAAGGATTAAGAAATAAAAGATTTTTCCCGTTGAATTTTAACCGACAGGTTTATTTTTTATGGATAAAGCTAAATATAATGAATTTTTAAAAAATCTGCGCAGCTGTGGCAAACTAAATCCTTTATCCTAGTTATATAGTCCCAATCAATCCCGCTAATCTGTGGCTATCAATTTGACCACTGCATCTTTGCACCCAAGCCATTACCTGTTAACCACTAGCTATAGACTAACAAGCCCTTAATCCCCCTCCAAATTACTCACTTCTAAGTATTTTCTCCTAAGCTAATACTCCCTAGTTTGCCGATATCAATAACAGACAATTAAACAATCAATTCAATGAAAAAATTACTATTCTTGAGCGTAATACTTGCTACAGTATTTCAGCTCCACGCACAAGACCCCGTAATATTAAGCAACCGACAAAGCAGGATCATTGGCGGACTTACTTCTACTAGTCAGGACAACTTCACCGCAACAGATCCCGGATCAGTCTCTAAATTTACTATCGGCGGATTTAGCCTAGGCTACGAAAAATTTAAGGCCCAGCACGCAAAAACAGGTTTTGCTTCCAAACTTTCCCAGGGTGTTGGTATTTCGACTGCAAATTACTTTGGGTTTTCTGCAAATTATAACAGTTTCACCGTTTCGCTAGACTGGTATGAAGCCTCCAAACATTATCTATCAGCCTATGTATTTGCCGAATATGATGTGAAGAAAGCCATCACGGTAGGAGCTTCAGCCGGACCAAGCGCCCTCTATATCCATGCTGTTGCCAATCCAAATAATGCGGTCAATCCTAATGTTTCGGCAGGTAAGTTTTCGGCGGGTTTGCACTTGAAACAATATGTACAAAAATACCTGTTGAAGAATAGTTCAGGTCAGCGTACACTATTTGTTCGTGCAGGTTTTGAACAATTCATTATGGCAGATGCAGGCCTGACAGCAGCATTTAACTTATCTCTAGGATTTTAAATCACATGAAAATGAAAAACTTATTATCAGCAGCAATAATGGTCATCTTCGCAACTATCATTCACTTTAGTTGCACTACTTCCATCGATAAAGACTTCAAAACGCTATCAGACAAAATTAAGGCAAAAACACCAGAAAGCGGTGGAAGTGGGGGCACTTGTCCCGTAGGTACCTGGGTTGCTCCAGCTTGTTCAAGTGGAGGTCCCAATCAGATTTTCTCGTTAGATGGGAATGGAAAAGGCTATTTCTCAAATCCAGATTGTAAAGGGATTTGTACACCCCTAGTATTTAAATTTAACTATACCATTAGTGGAAATACCATCAATTATACCTTTTACGCAACTGAAGTGACTAGGTGCACAGGTTATCAGGATTCAAGTCCTAATGTTCCTACTGGTAATTACTCCATAACCTTTACCTGCAATGGCGATGGCACGATGACTACCAGGGCTTCAACAGGTACCGTAACGTATACAAGGAGGTAGGTTTTTATGGAAGATGTATGATGGAAGATGGAAAATGTATGATGGATGTACCAAGGGCATCCCTTTGGGAAATTTATAGGTTAATGTCAATAGGTCATGTTCAATAGCCTCAATGGCCAAAGAAACATGCTTGTTTTGACACTATGAGGTTAAGCTCTTGGCTTTGGTCTTTAAGCTTAGTCTTTAGGCTTTTAACGTTATTTTTTATGATTATTTTAAAATTCTGTAACGCTTGGCAAGCTTGTTGTGTCTTAACCAGTAGTAAATAATTACTTATTAATTCTCACAAAAAAACACATGAAAAAATTAATTTTATCATTAGCCCTTATTACAGGTTTAACTTATGCTGCTTCAGCTCAAACAGAAGGTGCAGTTAGGAAATTAAGCATTGGTGCAGAATTTGGCCTGCCAACTGAAAAAAATTCTGATGCCCTTATTGCTGGAGGTTCATTACAGTTTGAACAGCCAATTGCAAAATCACTAAATCTAACTGTTTCAGGAGGTTACTTATCGGTAATGGCTACTGGAGATACCAAAGACATGTTTAAAGCTGTCGGTCTTAAAACCAGCTATGGCGTCATTCCATTAAAAGGAGGCTTGAAATATTACTTCGGAGGTAATTTTTATGGGGCAGCAGAAGCAGGTGCTGCCTTTAATACGGAAGAAGGTGGTGCCACTTTGTTTGCATTTGGCCCAACTTTAGGTGCCTCATTTTCAGTTTCTGATAAGTCTAGCTTAGATTTCGGATTACGTTACGAAAACTGGTCTAACAATGGTAACTCAACAGGTTTCATTGGCCTACGTGCAGCCTTCGCATTCGGCTTGTAAAAAGAATAATACGGTCTTTACTATTAATAATAGTAGCAAGCTAGCCTAGTTAACATAAGTTTGAAAAGCCTCGACATGCATCGGGGCTTTTCTCGTTGTAAAAACTAGTTAATCAACCCGCTTTTTGATCGTTTATGACGATCAAACTATATCGGCTCAAGTACGATGATCAATCAACTAATCGAACCAATGAAGACTGGGTCTACACTGGAGCTATGCTGGAGCTACAATGGAACTTTACAACGTTCAACCTTTCAACGTCTTCACCCTAGACCTACCATCTCTACACATGCATTTTAAGGGCAAATCCATGAACGTCTTCTAACCATTTAGCCTATTGACCATTCCCAAAGGGATGCCCTTGGCACAGCTATTGACCATTGACCAATTAAACCAACGAATATTTTTCCCTATTGACCAACTTGTAGATATTGTATAACTTCGGCATCATTTAATCGCATTGCATGTACGCAGTTTTTAAACGGGAATTATTCAGTTTCTTGAATTCGCTAATGGCCTACATCACTATTGGTGTATTTTTGTTGGCTTGTGCCTTGTTGCTGTGGTTCTTTCCAGAAACTTCTATTCTTGATTATGGTTATGCCGAACTCAATGGCTTTTTCACCTTAGTTCCTTTTTTGTTTATCTTCTTAATTCCTGCAATTACTATGCGCTCCTTTGCAGAAGAGAGAAGAGAAGGTACCTATGTTTTGCTAGCCACAAGGCCATTAAGTGATCTGCAGATCATCATTGCCAAGTATTTAGCCTGTATCGTTCTGCTCCTATTTGCACTCCTTCCAACCTTGGTTTATTATTACAGTATTTATCAACTAGGTTTTCCAAAAGGAAATATCGACTCTGGTGCAGTGATAGGATCCTATTTGGGCCTGTTTTTATTGGGGAATGCCTTTGCGTCCATCGGCGTTTTTGCCTCTTCTATCACTAAAAATCAGGTGGTCGCATTTGCTGTAGCAGTCTTTCTTTGCTTCTTCGCCTACAGCGGATTTGACTCACTGAGCAAATTGTTCGAATTCCAACAGCTTGAAAGCATTTTAATCGGCTTGGGGATCAATGAACATTACCAATCCATCAGTAGAGGCGTGCTCGATACCCGTGATTTGGTCTACTTTTTCACGTTTGTACTGCTATTTATAGGATCAACTAAACTGGTGATAGGAGGTAGAAAGTGGTGAGCAGTAGAAAAAGATATGTTAAAACATTCTTATTTGTAGCCGCTCTTTGTTTGTTAAATGTGTTGGCACAATATTTTTATACCCGTTTCGACTTTACCAAGGAAAAACGGTATACCCTAACTCAAAAAACAAAAGATAATCTTAAAAGAACAAATAAGGACATCACGATTACCGTTTTCTTAGATGGCGAAATTCCAGCCGCTTTTCAACGCTTACGTAATGCCACAAAAGACCTTTTGAATGACTACAAGGCCTACGCCAACGCCAATGTTAAAATCGTATTCGAAGATCCGCTAAAAGATGTGCCCGCTAATGAACAGGACACAATTATTAACCAATATGCCCAGATTGGAATAAGGCCGATCGCTGTTAATTTAAAAAACGATGCGGGAATAACTCAGAAGATCATTTATCCTATGGCAATGATAGCATGCGATGGTGTTCAGGTTCCTGTTAATTTATTGCAAAAAACAGGAGGTGCTGCAACAGATTACGAAGAGAATATCACCAGCTCTATACAGAACCTAGAATACCTGTTTACCCTTGCTATTAAAAGACTGATTACCAAAAAGAACCCAAGGATCGGTTTTACCGAAGGCCATGGAGAACCTTCAAACCTGTATCTATATGATGCTATCACCTCACTCCGTGAGATGTATGAAGTTGGGAGATTAGACCTAAACTTAGTTACCAAAGAAGGGTTGGACAGTTTAAAAGTTTTAGTGATTGCCAAACCTCAGTCTGCCTTGTCTGAAGCCGAAAAATACAAGATCAATTATTTTGTAATGAAGGGAGGAAGGCTCGTTTGGGCAATTGATCAGGTCAATGCAGAGCTGGATAGTTTGCAAACCAGAAGTCAGATCATGGCCTTTAATAGGAATTTGAATATTGACGACATGCTGTTTGAATATGGGGCGAGAATCAACTACAATCTAATCTCTGATCTGAATTGTGCCATGATCCCTTTTGCCACTGGAACGCCAGGGCAACAAGCACAAATTGATGTTGCACCATGGATTTATTACCCGATATTTTCGCCTGACAGTGCTACCAATTTGGTAAAGAATATTGATGGGATCCGAAGTCAGTTTGCAAGCACTGTAGATACCATAGGTGTTCCGAATGTAAGCAAACATGTAATTCTTCAAACATCTCCGTACAACAGGGCTTTTGAAACACCCAAAATGCTTTCCCTGCAAACCTTGGCTATAGCGCCAAAACCAGAAGAGTACACCAGTATGCCAAAAACTGCTGGGGTTTTATTGGAAGGAAACTTTAAATCGGTGTTTTTAAATAGACCGGTCCCAGCTGGGATAACCGAAAAATATGATGTGCCAGCATTAAGCAAACCAACAAAGATGATCGTGATTGGGGATGGAGATGTTTTTAATAATCAGGTAAGTCAAGCTGATCGTTCGCCATTCCCATTGGGATTTGATAGATATACACAACAAAACTTTGGAAATAAAGCCCTGTTACTCAATATAGCTGATTATTTTACGGATGATGATAACCTCATCGCACTGCGAAACAAGGAAATTAAAGTTAGATTATTAGATAAAGCCCGTTTACGAACAGAGAAATTAAATTGGCAACTGATAAATGCGATTGCGCCTATTTTATTGTTAATATGTTTTGCGATTTTTCAACATTATTACCGTAAACATAAGTATGCGAAGTAATTTTTATATTTTTGAGAACAGACAAAATAAACTATGAGATTTATAGTATCCACATCCACGTTATTAAAACATTTACAAACAGTGAATGGTGCGTCTAGTAGCAGCACTGTTTTGCCTATATTAGAAAACTTCTTGTTCGAAATTAAAGACGGAAATTTAACGATCTCTGCAACAGATTTACAAACAAGTATGACTACTGCCTTGGCTGTTGAATCTAAAGAGGAAGGAAAAGTTGCAGTTCCATCAAGAATATTGCTAGACACTTTAAAAACATTACCTGATCAGCCAATTTCATTTCATATTGATGATAATTCATTTTCAATTGAAATTAGTGCAGGAGATGGAAAATATAAGTTAAGTGGAGAAAACGGTGATGATTTCCCTAAAATTCCAGTTGTAGAAAATGCTTCTTCTGTAAATTTACCTGCTTCAGTATTAATAGAAGCAATTACAAAGACAATTTTTGCGGTAAGTAATGACGAACTAAGGCCAGCAATGACAGGTGTTTATTGCCAGTTGTCTCCTCAACACATTACTTTTGTAGCAACAGATGCTCATAAATTGGTGCGTTACCGTAGAAACGACAGCAAAGCAGATAAAGCATCTACATTCATTTTGCCTAAAAAAGCACTAACCTTATTAAAAGCGGCCCTGCCAAGTACCGATGTCAACGTATCCGTTGATTACAATGCAACCAGTGCTTTTTTTAAGTTTGAGAATATCAATTTGGTGTGTCGTTTAATTGATGAACGTTACCCAGATTACGAAGCTGTAATTCCAGCAAACAATCCGAATAAATTGGTAATCGACAGAGCTTTGTTCCTAAATACCTTACGTCGAGTGGTAATCTTTGCTAATAAAACAACTCACCAAGTACGATTGAAGATTAATGGTAGCGAATTAAATATTTCTTCTGAAGATTTAGATTTTGCAAATGAAGCACATGAGCGTTTAAGCTGTCAGTATGAAGGAGAAGATTTAGAAATAGGCTTTAATGCTCGTTTCCTAATCGAAATGTTGAGCAATTTAAGTGGGGAAGAAGTAACATTAGAATTGTCTACACCAAATAGGGCAGGTCTATTGATCCCTCAAACTAATGATGAAAATGAAGATGTTTTAATGTTGGTGATGCCTGTAATGCTGAATAACAGCTATTAAGCATTGAACTAACATAGATTCAAATAATATAATGGCTTGGTTAATCTGAGCCATTTTTGTTGAATTGAGCGTCATATTTTAAAAAATAACAGTTAATCAAATTCATATCCCTATTTTTGGGAAAAATTATAGAAAATTGGAATTACTACAACAACTCATCGATTTTATTCTCCACATTGATAAGCATCTAGCTGATATCGTTAACGAATATCATACCTTAACTTATCTTATTTTATTCTTGATTATTTTTGCCGAAACTGGATTTGTAGTTACTCCTTTTTTACCTGGTGATTCACTTCTTTTTGCTACAGGTGCCCTAATTGCAGGTGGTAAAACAGACCTAAATGTTTGGTTTATGTTATTGATATTGACTGTAGCAGCAATTTTAGGGAATACTGTCAACTATAAATTAGGTAGCTTCCTGGGTGCCGGCGTTTTTAAAGAGAAGAACAAAATTCTGAAGCTAAAATATTACCACGATTCTCATGAGTTTTTTGAAAAGCATGGAGGTAAAGCCATTATATTCAGTAGGTTTTTACCAATTTTTAGAACCATTGCCCCTTTTGTAGCAGGTATCGCTAAAATGCCGTTCGGTAGATATACCACTTTTAATATAATTGGAGGCTTTTCATGGATCTTCAGCCTTCTATTCGCCGGATATTTGTTAGGACAAATTCCATGGTTTAAAGAGAACTTTGATATCGTAATTGTCTTTATCGCTGTAGTTACTTTCGTGCCAGCAATTTGGGCTGCCGTGAGAAGTAGATTGCAACCTAAGAAAATAGAAGAAATAATCGCTCCAAAAGAGGATTAATTTTCCCGTCCTATAATTTTCCCATCCCTGAATTTTTGATCTATCTGTTCGGAATATTTCTTTTCTGATAGATCAGGACTAACTTTGATTAAGTTCTTAAGTGTTGGTTGTCCGGCATCCACCCACGCAGAAAACCAAAATGAACCTGTGGATAGTATCGCAGCACGCATTTGCTTTTCTACCATGCCATTCATCTGGTCTTGGTAAGCTTTTGAATAAGCAATGGAGTATTGTTTCAGGATAATATTATTTCGTTCGGTATAGCTATATTTTTGATCTGATGGAAATTTCATATTAAGTTTAGCTTCCAGTACCAATACGCTATCCAATAACTGATGTGCATGCTTTACCATCTGCCAAGCTGATTTTAATGGGCTCTCTATATAAGTAGCGCTGCCAACTAAAAAATTGTAGTCCTTGGCGAAAAGTTCTGGAATTCTACTTTCCCAAAATGCATGAATACCATGTTGGTTCGTTAATTGACCATTGTGATTATGAGTTGTATGCAAAGGAACATGTGCATCGCCAATGTAATGCCCCAATTCCGCTGAATATTTTAGGATTTTGAGTGAGTCATGGCTTTTGAAAGCACTTACCAAACTATAATAGGATCTTTGGATCTGCCAGGGCACAATCCCATTTTCATTGAGCTTTTGATGTCCGTATTTTGCCAGTGCATCAGCATATTTTTCAGGAATACTGTCAATGTTTACCTCGTAATTTTCTACATCTAAATAATGTCTGGGTGCCTCCAAGGTGTCTATATATCGCCGCTTGTCTGGATCGACAGCATGCTCAGCAATATATTTATTGTTTTTCTTGTAAAAACTGATCATTTCTGATGGCAATGTGAAAATAGCCAGGTAATTGATCTTCCGATGGGCGAAAAAGCCCCAAGTGCTAGAAAACAGAAAAGGGATGATTAACGTAAATAATATCGTTAATCTTTTCATACTTCAATATAGGTAAAATAATGGAAACCCATAAACATTTTAACTGCAAGCTTTAGTCTTTAAGCTCAATTGCCCATGAATCCAAACAATCAACCATCAACCATCAACCATCAACCAAATCATTTAAATATTCAACTATGCTCAAGTGAAATGTTTTATCTGGCATAACCGAATGCGGCATGTACAACATGGGATAGAATAGCTTGTGTGCTTTGGCATTCAGGTGCTGCGGAAGGAAGCTCGATAGTCAATTGATCGACGGGAATTGTCTCAATGGTTTTTTTGAAATTGGAGATTGCTTCTTCATAAATGTCAAGTATTGCACCAACTCCTCCTGTTCGGAAATCCTTTGCCATTGTCTTAATTAATTTGATAAAAGGTCTTTTTCTGACCATTGTAATGGCTGAGGTAGTTCCTTATTTGCAAACTCGACGTGGATAACACGTCGTTTCTGATTATTGGTAGTTTTTGCAGAACTGTGCCATAAAAGTGGCTTCATGATCATGATACCTCCTTTTTTAACATTACAGCTTACTTCTACTTCGTTTTCCCAGTCAATGTTCGCTGCTCTGTAAATACCTTTGGAATGTGATTTTGGAATAACTTTTAAAGCGCCATTGTTTTCATCTGTATCATCAAGATGAATTCGGATGGTGAAATTACTTTCAAGGATATCAATAGGGGGCTGAACTGCAAATTGATCCTGTTTAACTGTCCAGGGCCCAAAGTTTTCCAAAGGTATTTTTTGATCCACTGAAATTGTTAAGTCTTGGTGGTAGGCCACAAACCAATTTGATTGCTCAGGCTTATCAAAATAGATAGATTTAACAATAAAATAATCGGTTCCAAAAATAGAATGGATTACTCCTTTTAATTGATCATTAAAGATTATGGCTTTTGTTGAGGGGATTTCTTTTAAGAACTGCCTGATCGCAAAGAGATCTGCCGATTTTCTAAAAGTGGCTTTGTCTGACTCTATCTGGTCAAGGATTGACAATAGCTGATCGATCTCATCAGCCGAATAAATTTTAGGAAGAATAGCAAATCCATTTTCCTGTAGTTCATTTCTAATCTCTTTCATTTTAAATAACTTGCTTAGACATTTTGCAAACTTATTTCGGTGATTTTACTTTCGAATTGGCAACTTGCTAACATCACTTTTCCTTCAGCATTTTATAGGTAAAAAAGCCCAATAGCGAAATGATGACCCCCATCAGGGCCCATAGCCATGCTTTATTTTCAAATAGAGGTTTTTTAACTTCAATACCAATAAAAGCAGCATTGTTCTGCGCAGTACCTACCGTCAACGCTGTCATTCCCAATGGAATTTTATTTTCGAAATTTCTTAATTCGTAAACAGGGGCCTGCGCATTGGCATTTCCATAATATAATGCATACCGATAATCTGTTTTTTCGAAACGGGCAATCAGTTCGTAAACTGGACCTTTTAATGCTACACCATTAAGGTTTAGTGGTCTATTGTCATTATTTTGGATAGTGATCTTTAATTTGGAGGCCAAAGTCCCATTAAATCTAAACACTGGTTGTTCCAAAGAACTGATCGTTCCTTCATATAGCTGTGCATAATTATACTGGATGCCCTTATCTGTCTTGAAACTGTCTGTAGCATATTCAATTTTTAAGGCACGGTAAAAATCGAGGTCACTTTGCACATTTAACTTTAAATAAGAGAGGGGAATTACATCTGCTACTGCTACTGTGATTATACTCTCTTTGTTTTTGCTGTCATTAATCAGCTGATAGGATTGGTAGGGAATAGCTTGTTCTATTCCTTTTAGCGTATCTGATTTCAGGATTTTGGCAGCATTAATTGTTGGTTGCTCGTCGGCCTTAATAAGTATCCTGTAATAATTATATTTTGAATTTGGGAAATCTAATTGTGTAAACTGATAATCGGTATTGCTATTCTTGATCGATAAAATTCTATAATCAGTTAATAAGGTAAACCAGTCTTTATTATCATTGCTGCCGGCTAAGGTTACTTTCCAATCGAAATTTGGCTGTTTAAATGAAAGTTTAAGTTGATTGATGATCGCTGAAGTATTTGCTTGAAAAGTAAAATAATATCCTGCCTCTGATTTACTTTGATTGATGATATGGAAAGCAATTTCTTTTTCTAAGATCTGATTAGCACTCTTCTCCAAGATATAAGGAACTTCAATCGTATCTTTTCCCTTAAAGCCATAGATCCGCAAATCTTCTAATCCACTTCTCGTAGCAGGGAAAACAAAATTTGGGATCTGTAGGATGTGCCAGTTGCTGGTTACACCTTTTAACGCTGTATGATGTTGATAAGCATTTGTTTGTGCTTTTAAACCGAGTACACAGGCCAATAAGATTAAGGTGAAATTAATTTTCTGTCTTAACATCATCATTAATTAGGTGTTTATATTTATTATAGAGAAAAGAAATAATGAGTAGTAATACGCCAAGCGATACAAATACAATAGTTTTAGAAATAGTATCTAGTGATGATATATCGTAGAAAAATAATTTAATCAGGGTAATCCCGAATAATACAATAGCACCAATCCTTAAGAACTTCATGTTCCTAAATAATCCAATCCCAATTAAGAGTAGGGCATAAACACCCCATAAAATACTTAAGCCTAATTTATAGCCTGTTTTTAAGCCGTTAAGTTCTAAAATGTTCAATAATTCGCTGCTTAAAATCCAGAGTATGGATAGGTACAACAGGTAATCGAACGCAGTCTTAAATTTAACTTTGAATAGTGCTGACTTGCTTAATTGATAACAAATGACAATTAGTAATGCGAAAAAGATAAAGGAAATATATCTGATCCCAATGTTAAGAATGCCACTACTAAAATATTTGCTGGATTGAGAAATATAGGATTCACGGAGTTCGCTGAGTGTATATAAACCATGAGTTAAAAATAGAAGGATTGTAAAAAGATTTAAGATTAGGTTAACCACAGCTAATTCTTTGCTTTTTAATTTTTTCAGGTTGAGATAGGTCAAACAGGAAACGAAAAATAGGGTATAGATATGGTTCCAGATTGCTCCGAAATTCAGATAGTCGTAATTATATTCGAAGTAGGGTTCAGCAGATTTTGGCGAGATATTTATTTTGCTGCTTTCAT
>Ga0247808_10000533_pt1 | contig 18558 bp, 27 predicted proteins | sample UWRJL089202R1_FD_179914 | JGI IMG/M metagenome (GOLD analysis project Ga0247808, IMG submission 179914) | Plant litter microbial communities from Arlington Agricultural Research Station in Wisconsin, United States - UWRJ-L089-202R-1 | ecosystem: Environmental > Terrestrial > Plant litter >... | reverse complement strand
GTCGAGTCCAATGCGTCTCCCGCCCTCCGTCATCTCATCGCCTACGTTCCCGAGCCGTACAATTCCTCGTACAAGATGGATGGCAAGGCTTCGGCTCATCTGGCGCTCTATGTCTACACGCTCATCCTTCGTCACCCCTCGCGTCTTGACAGCGAGCAGAACAGGGAGATGATAGCTTCGGCGCTGGGGAAGAGTCCTAGCGCGGTTGTTGACGATGATTTCGTGACTTTGTTGCAGTACATGAATGCGCGCCGCCTCAACGTGGAGTTCGAGGATGCCTATGTGGTCAAGACTATTACGCCCGTGGTGATGTCGGTTGAGAATCCCGTTCTTGTGGATGGCAACAGGATAGTCATGCCGCTGAGCAACAATCGGGTGTTGTTCGCCACTCTCAAAGTCTCGCCGTTCATGCGCCAGAGTCCTATGTTCATCCCGTTCTTCCGCGAGAGGGCTAATGCCGGGGCTGCGCTCTACCTGTCCGAGTTGCTGTTGAACGCGGTGTGGACTCAGGGTAACGGGAGAAGCGCATTCGTCTACCATGTGCTCGATAAGGACTACGTGATGAAGAGGCTTTTTGCTATCAAGAAGGATCACCCTGCCGACCGACCAAAGCTCACCGACTTCACGCCTGTCTTCGAGGACTTCTCCGGTGAGGCGACAGTTTCCTTCCGTCGTGCTACTATCGAGCCATGAGAACCGGAGCCATAGTGCCCAACGGCAAGGCTGTGTCATTCCCGACCTGTGGCGTGAATACAACCCCTTCTTTCGTCGTCACCGGTCGTCCCGGCGCTGGTCGCGGATGGGGTATCAAGCAGGCTGCGGTCAAGCGGTAACACAGCGTCTCATGGCGCTGCTATCCTTGGGGTATGAACAGCCTTACACCTACCCCGATCACTGATAAGAACGGCAAGCAGACTACCGTTCACAAGAAGCAGGCGGCTGCGCCAGCGAACAGCCGCGTCTCCGGTGTGAGCGCGCCTGTGGCACCATTGCTTGTGGCTAACCAGACATACGCCCACAACGACGAGTTCAGCGGTAACAACCGCAACATTCCTGTCATCGGTGAGGGTTCCGGTATCGAGCAGGCGGATGCCGGTAACTGGCATGTTGCTAGCAAGGCTGAGGTGGAAATCTACGAGGCGTACTGGAATGCCGAGGATGCAGGCAAGAGCAAGAAGGATGTCGAGGCTATCGCAGAGGCGGCAGCAGCTAACGTCGGCACTGACCTCGTATCCAATGCCGTTGCCAAGGGTCGGGAAGCCATCGCAAACAAGTACCGCCTCGGTAGCGGTGAGGTTGTGAGGGTTACGAAGGTTGAGTTTGCCGGAGACGAGAACAGCACTGTTTCTGGCGAGCCGTCGCTTCGATTCACTGTTGTTGGTAACAACGGCAAGGAGTTCCAGTTCCTCAACACACAGGATTTGCGCGGTATGGAGAAGCTCCGCACGGACGCTGGTTACTACAAGGAGAGCGAGAGCTTCGAGGCAACCAACACGAGTAGCCTTGATATCTTCATGGGCTATCCATTCACCGCTGGTAGCGTATACGACATTGCGCTTCTTGCGGGTGACGGAGCAGATTACCCTTCAACGAACTACCCTATCCTTACTGGATACGGCGTGAGCGTTGATATCTCCACGGGCGAGGTAGGCAGCAAGTTCGAGTTCACAGGCATTGACGGTGACAAGAAGGAGTATGTCGTACCCGCTGACAAGAAGGAACAGCTTGATCAGGTGAACTTGCAGCCTATCCGCAGCAAGTGGAATCGCTATGACCCGGCTGTTCTCCGCTAGCTATTGCTCATAGAGTCTATAGTCTGGTAGTGTTTCTCTATAGAAACCATCCATGAACGAAAGGCTTGATAATGGCAAACATGCTCATGTCCCGACGAGGACGCGCGGCATCCACCGGTAGTGTTGACTGCCACGATGTCTGCGACCCGAACATGGCTCCCCGCGCCATCAAGATCAACCGTCGTCGCACCAAGCGTGTTGACAACCGCAAGTGGCGCAAGGAAGCCACCTCCGCCTGATCTTCGAGAACAAGCCCCGCATCTATCATGGTGCGGGGCTTGTTCTGTTAACGGTCGATATTCGTTGCGGTATATGCTATTTTCGCCTCTAAGCAATACGACTGACCAAGGAGCAGAAGATGGCTGACGAAATTCCAGAGGCGACTGCGACTTCACGCATTGAAGAGCTACCTTGGTTCAAGGAAGCGCTGGCGAAGTCCGAACTGGATATGGCTGCGACTCCCGAGGCGTTCCAGCCGACATGGTTCCGTCCGTATGTCAAGGGCATTGCATAACGTAAAACCTTCCGCATTATGAGCCGCGCTCCTAGATTCGTTTGCGAGATGATGGGCGCACTCATCGGATAGAATCCTCTTTATGCCCTCGACACTTGACCCGTATGCCGTCCTCGGCGTGAGGTCTACGGCGAGCGCGGGGGAGTTGAAGAAGGCATATCGTCTGAAACAGCGCCAGACTCATCCTGATACGGGTGGCTCCAATGAAGCATTCCGGGCTGTTGAGGATGCATGGGCTATCGTCGGTCAGGCGGCTCATAGACGGGCTTATGATGTCAACCGCAAGGCTGAGAGCTTCGTCAGCACAACGCCCCGCAACGCCGCTCCTACCGACTACCAGAAGGCGTGGGCTAAGGGTGGTGCCGCTGCTGCATCCGCAGAGTATGCCCGACGTGAGCGCGAGGAAACCGCACGATGGAATGCGATGTACTCGGAACAGAACGAATGGTTCGACCGAGCCAAGAAGCGCAATGAGGAATATGCCACAAGCCCGGTCGATGATGAGTTCGATGAGAAGCCTCGACCTGTCGTGGAGGGGCTGACTGCTTGGTGGCTGAAGTTCTTCTATATTCTGGTAGTCGTCCTGAACGTAGCTGCGATATTGAGTACCGCTAGCACTCCGGCTATATTGTTAGCTATCCTTCCGGGGCTGGGAATAGCCGATGCCGTCGTTATTGTGGGAGTCATTCTTGTTAGCGTGTTGATGTCTGTTTGTTACTACAGTGCTGACCGATTTGTGAGATTGCTGTGCGTCTCGGGTGTTGCTGCTGTCGGGCTACTGGGCGCTTCCGTATTGACAGTAGATGTCCTATTCACTATGGGTGATGTCTACTTCGCCAACATAGTCAATGAGTGATACGATCCCTGAATGATTGATGCTATTTTCGACCTCTTGTTCGCATTGGTGAACATTCCCACTTACTTCCGCGAGCGGCGAGAAAAGAAGGCTAGAGCACGCCGTAGGTAGATGCCCTTATAAGCAAATAGCTCATAAATACGAAATATTAGCTAAAACCTTATATGTGCTCTGGTATTAGGTTTTGTCTAATATCTAACTGCGTCCGAAAGTTCTATTGACACTCTTTACATTTTCATACTAGAATCAAAATATGAACATCACGAGCGCAGACATCGAGGCAGCAGCCGAGTCCTTCATGGGCTGGGCTATCAACGCGATCCTGACGTGGATGGCATCGCCCAACTTCTTCAACGAGCTTCTCACCGCCGTTGTCTGGGTTGCCATTCTCCGTGTCGTGTGGAAGGTGATGTTCTGGTCGATTCGCAAGCTCCGCAAGCGTCACCAGCGCCGTATGGCTCGCGCTTTCGCCGCCGACATGCGCGCCAACGGCTTCCGTCGTGCAGGCGGACAGTGCGAGTTCTCCAACGGACTCACGCGCTGCCGCAACCGCGCGGAGCACGCCGACCACTTCTACCCCTTCACTCACGGTGGAGCAACCTCCATGCAGAACCTCGTTGCCGCCTGCTCGGGTCACAACCTCTCCAAGGGTGCCAAGATTCCGTCGCAGATGGAGAAGGCTCGCATCGAGGCGCGCCGTAAGGCATACTTCCCCGCGCTTGCGAGTGTCAAGGCTGGCGAGTGGGCACGTAAGGCAAAGGTTGCGGTCTAACCCCTCCTGACTGCTTTCGGGGTATCATCGAAGGATGAAGAAGTCACCTATTGCTTTTGCATTCATAGCCGTCAGCATCGTCGCTGTGCTCTCTGGCTGTTCCTCGCCTTCCAGCCCTACAGGAACGAAATCTGATAACGGTCGTGAACCAACACGAGGCGATTACGCCCAACTCATCTACTCCGCCATTGGGACTGTTGGTGACGGTGCTGATGATGCATCCATCGTTATCAAGTCCACAGGTGACGACGTAGAGGGTCTGAGTGACTACACCACTATCCTGCCGTGGTCTATGACCTCGCGCTTCGGTACTGGTAACGAGGACAACTTCGTATCCCTCACCGTATCCTCCCTGTCGTCAGATGGCTCCGTGTCGTGTGCCGTCACCTATCAGAATGTGACGATCAAGAACACTGCTACCGGTGATCACCCTGTGGCTGTATGCGAAGGAACAATGACACTCGACTAGTTCGAAATCAGGCTTGCGCTGTGATTGATTGCATAGTAGGGTATTACTAACAGCCCATCCAACAACGGAGGACATCATGCCAGATGCAGTCAGCCTGTATAACAAGCACGTCGAGAGCACCGAAGAGTGGCAGTACGCCCTCGATGAGGTTCAGGTTCGCCTTGCACACGGTCGCTTCTACGAGGACGAGCAGCGTTGGGTGGACGAGGACGACGAGCGCTCCGCCTCCTACAAGGCTGCTGGTGTCAACGGTACCGGCGAGATCCGCACCCGCAACGTTCGCACTGTCATCGAGCACTACGCCTACGACGGCGACGACTCGATTGCCGAGCGCACCACGGTCGAGAAGACCAACTGGGTTGTGAAGACCCAGACGCTCGTTGCTTGACAGCAGGCGAGGATATCCACTAGTCTTATACAACTAAATACAGCCCTGCCGCATCTGGCGTAGAGTTCAATCTCAGTAGGGCACGAGAGCACGGTGTATGCGCGCTTTGCTCTTGGCTGATGTCCCTACAAATTACGGGGAGTGCCCAGTCACTTATTTCGCAGAACCCAGAAGAGCCTGAATGACCGGTGGAACCCCTAGGGGCGGTCGTCAGGCTCCTTTTGGTTTAACGCTGACTTGACAACGCTGCATAAAGTAGTAGGATATAGATATCAGGGTTACTTGAACGCCTGAGAATAAAAACAACAAGAAAGGTTGGTCACATCATGGCTACCACAACGAAGACAGTCACCATCAAGCTCAACGCCGCACGCCTCGACGCGCTGCTCGGTACCCGCCTCGACTCGATGGCAGAGGGTGACCACTACGCCGGTATGGTCTGGTCGCCACGGAAGGAGTCGGAAGCCGCCTTCAAGAAGATCAAGGCTGAGGTTGCTGCACTCGACCAGAAGGCTGAAGCCGTGACTCTGAAGTTGACCAAGCACGAGGCTGGTGTTCTCTTCTACGCAGTGGTTGTGACGGGAGCCTCGGCTTACGCAACGGCGAATGTCATCACGGAGAAGAACTTCCCGGTCATCGCTGCTCTCGTCACTGCCGGGTTCGGATACCCGAAGGTCAAGGATGTCTACTAGGGCTTAGGCACCGCTCATCGGCACGCCTGCTGCCTTTCCTTGAACGCGCGCGACTGCTGCGGCGAGGATGGCTTCGAAAGGGTCGATTGACTGCTGCCCCGGTGTGTTCGGGTTGGACGTATTGCTCATGGTCGGAGTATTGCACAGCCATTTGGAAAAGTGCAGTCTTGTTCATGGCGTGTCGCTCTGTTATCGTTGACCCATGCTTGTCAACTTCGGGATGGTAGAGCCGTTCAAATGGGAGAAGGCTTATGTCATCCCGACCGGCTCAACAGTGCTGTCCCAATGGGAGTATCTGAAGCAGAATCGCTGGCAGCATCTTGCTGACATCGGACATTTCACCGACGAATATTGGAAGTCGTTCGAGAAGAACTATGTAGAGCCACTCGCCGCTATCGAGGTTCCGGGTATCGCAGAGTCAGGCAAGCTCTGCACCTGCCACAGCAGCCCGTTCGCCTATCCTGCCAACAAAGAGGCACCACAGGTTCGTCACGAGCTTCTTAGCCTTGATGACATATTCGATATCGCCAAGCACACCTATGCGCTTCCTATGATGTCACCGATGTTCAAGAAGAGACTTGGCTTCGTCGGCAAAGATGTCGTTCCGTGGTGGATGCGCTGCGCGTGCGGTAACGTCATGTCGGCTATCAAACTTGAACGTCGTGATGGTGTGCTCGCAACCGAGGTTGGACTGGATGCTCTCCGTCGAGCGCCTATGAAGACATTCTCGCGTTCCTTCTTTCCTGATGCAACCGGCAGGGCTGTTGGCAACATTGTCCGTTCCAATATCCCCAAGCAGGAGGCTCGCTGGGGTATTGCCCGTTTCGCTCGACTCATGGGCGAGTACAAGGGAGAAATCTACTTTCGTGAATGGAGTTCGGAGTCGATCATCCGCGCCTACAACCAGTCCGATTACCGCTATGAGACTAAATCTGACGCTGTTGTTGCCATCCTGTTGCAGATGGCTTGCTCACAGACCTTCTACGACAGTTACCCGAGTACCAGCCTGCTGAGGGTGTTCAAGAGTCCCGAAGCCCTCAGTCGCCTGTTCAGGATGGTTTCAGAGCTATCACCGAGCGAGTATGCGCACTACAAGTCGCTGAACAAGAAGGACGAGTGGGTAGCCAGAGCCAAGACGGGGTTCGGGATTATCGCGCAGGCGGCTGAGCAGGACGTTGACGTGGATCTTCTCGCCTCTCTGCGCGACGGTTAGTGCGGTTCGGTTTGACCGTATAGCTCATTTCGGCTATAGTTGAACTTGTACATCAACCAGAGAGCCGAACTGCAATCACATGACTGATATCGAAGCAATCAAGCGTGGCGGAGGTCTTTCCAAAGATCAGGTCATTGCTTACTTCGGTGTTGTCCCTAGACTTCTCATCGAGAGCGGTTCAGCCGAGGAAGACATCAGCGACATGATCGCGTACATCTCTCGGCGGTGGGAGTTCGAGGGCGATGCTCCCACCATGCCAAAGGGTAAATGCGCGGCTCTGCACACTGCCTGTGTCAAGGTTTTCGGCTCCGGCAAGTATGCTCTGGCGGCTCACATGGCGGTGGTAAACAACCTCACTCTGTGGGACATGATCGAGCCGCACCTCCGCAATGAGGACATCGAGGCAACTGCTGGCTACCTCCGGCGTATGAAGTCATCTTTCGGCAGTGATGTCAACTGGGAGAAGATGACAGATGTGGTTGTCACCATCCACAAGGGAAAGCACGACTGGAACCTAGTCAACCCAGAAATGGTTGAGTTTGTCTCCGATGTCTACACCCGCGAAGGCTGGGAGTCTATGGACAGGCTCAGCCTCATCATCGGTGTCGGTCTGGGCGCGGAGGCGGCGCGGATGGCTTATGAGAATGACATCGACTTGGAGCTTCTTACCTCCACCAATGTCTAACTTGACTGAAAATCTTTCATGTAGTAGGATTTATTTAGAGGTTCACTAATGACGCACAAGCTTCGTTTTATCGAACGTAACCAGCAGCAGATGTTTCTCTGGCAGATCGCTGAGGTTGAAGGCAAGTCCATCATCCGCGCTGGTCGCCACACGGAGTTCTCTCCCTATGGCTGGGAGACATACGACATTCCAGACAATATCGTGAACACCATCGAGGTTGTCACCAACATCGTCATCGACATCACTGATGAAGAGTACGCGGAGTTCATCGAGCATACTCGACTCTCGCGTAACGTCATCAGCCGATTGAACACCGCTACGGGTGCAACTCCCGACGAACGCCTGTACCGTGAAGGTGCTTACGCTAGAGCTTGACCGGCTTAGGTAGCTCGGCTACCTCCCAGTTGCCCAACTTGCTGAATGCGTAGGCGATGATCTCCTGCACGTTGGCGTATGTCTCATCTAGTGTGAGTGCTGCGGCTTCTTCACGAGTCAGCCATACGCTTGTTGCCGTCTCGCCCTCTCCGGGCGCTGTGGCTGGATCTTCGTATGTCACGAACAGGTAGGCGGTATCGGTATGGAAGTGACCCGGCACAGGGTTGAACGTGTGGGTGGACTGAACGAGCGCAACGGGATGCAGGTCGGCATCAGTTAGGCTGGTGAGACGTTCCTTCGGCTGTAGAACCCGTAACTGCTCCGGCGCATATCCTGTTTCCTCGGTAAGCTCGTGGAGGATAGCTTGCCACGGTGTCTCGTTCACCTCGACATGACCGCCGAACTGCATGAGCACGCCCAGCTTCTTATGAACATGCAGCATCACTCGCGGAGCGTCTCCATCGAGCCGGATGATGTATGCACTGGCTGTGTGGTCATGGTCGCCGTAGTTGGTGTGAATGTGAGGCATTTGAGGATGCTAGCACTTCGAATGTTAGGATGCCACCATGACCGAGCTATTCGAGGTACAGGCGAGTAGCTACACCGATGCCTCATCCGAGCTTTCACTGACTGAACTAGGGAGGGTCGCAATCAAAGGGATGGACTTTTTCGTTTCCTCTGACGGCACGGTGTACACGGAGGGTCAGAGCAAGGTCGGCAGCATTACCGCCATCTCTCAGATCCTTGCAGCATTAGGCTGGATAACGTATTCCGAACCCCGACGCGACTATATCCAATCTGGACAAACAGCGGTGAACTGGCAGATGATACCGAAGGATACGCATGGTGATGTCCTCAGCTACAACATTGCCGAGATGTTCCGATACATCATCGAGGTTTCATATGATCTGGGTATCACTCGGGCGATAGAGCTACATGCCAAGCGCGTGAGTATCAAAGCGGTGAGGATGGCTGTGCAGAATGGTGTTGACGGCTCTTTGCTGGATTCTCTCACCGAGTAGTTCAGATGATTACGTCGAGGACTCCTTCCCCATTGGGCGTGAAGTAGCTGCTGGACTCTGCCAACCTGTCAGCAGCGTAAGAGCGCATTTCTTCTATGTCCACATCTACTCCTGACAACAGTTGTGCCGCTTCGGGCGAGTTGAAGAAGTCAAGAGCGAACTGGTCGTTAGCCACCGCCTCGCGCATGACATCACCAATGCTTATCTCGAAGGGTTTGTCCTGTGCGCTCATACGGGAATGATAGCATCCAAGGCGGTCTTACCCCATAGGTATACTGGTAATATGACCACGCTCATCCCTACCGCGATTATCGACAAGAACGGTAAGTCAACCACTGTTCACCGTCGCGCCCTTGGTGATAAAAACGCTCGCGTCCTTCCCTCTATCCCGGTCAAAAAGGAAATAAAGGAAGTATCGTTCTGGAACTCCGGCGATCTGCTACAAGATGAAATCAACGCATTCGAATCCAATTCATTCGGTTTCGCCAAGCGCCTTTCTTCCGCTACAGGATGGGAGATGTACTCCGTTCTTGAAGAAGACGACAAGCCGCTCACCAAGGATGCATATGACATCGGCAGTAGATACTTCGCTGTTAAGCTACCCAACGGAATGTTTGTCGATATATGGGGTATCAAGTCCGAGAGCAAACTTCTTAAGACTGCGGACGGCGTGGAGTTTCATCTAGAGCGGGTAGAAGATGAACTTCGTGATCATCTAGAAGGATATGAAGAAGAAGAGCCTTACCACTTGGACTACGATATCGTCGTCTCTAAGGCGCACAAGGTTATCACCGGCAGCGAACTGTTCGACTGGCGGCGCACTGTAGATGACACCGATTCTGTTATTGTCGATGGCGAGGAAATCCCAATCGCTTTGGATACCCATTCACCGATAGCCTGCCCAAAGTGCGAGACTTTCTTCCCAGAAGGCATTGAGGGCAGCGTTTGGACGAATGCCTATCACTGCGTCTGCCAGAACTGCGGCGAGGTTACGCATATCGAAGACGTTATCTGTGCTGTGCGAGAATCGTCTGCCGCATTCTCTCGACCAGATGCCGTGAAGGAAGCGTCATGGTTCCACTTCTCTACCAAGGAGAGGTGGCATGAAGGTGTTCTCAACTCGCCAGACAATCCAGTTGTGCATCTCGGTACGGAGGAAGCCGCGCTCGACCGGGGAAGACATATCGGTCGTTCAACCAAGCCCATGTACATCTATGAAGTGAGGCTGAACAGTGATGTCGTGATTTCTAATCCGATGTTCCTAGACGAGGATAGTGACCAGCCGCGCACCATCGAGGAAATGGGAAAGAAACGCGATATGACCGCTGACGGCGTGAACCGCTACCTGAATCGATATGAGAACGCCGGATCGGTTTCCTTGATGGCTAACCCACGAGCATTCGAAGTCGTCGGTGTGCGAACCGTCTAGTCGTGATAGAAGGCTGCGAACTCGTAGCTGCCAGCAGCAAGCTCTTTGATGTAGGACTGACCCACGCCGATGTTGTTGTAGACCTCTGCGTAAGTAGTGAACTCTTCTGAGGGCTTGCCATCGAAGGTAGTGATACCACCATCAAGGCTGATGACGAAGATGTCCTCCGGGCTTCCGCTGATCTCCAAACCTAGCTTCAGCTTCTTGTTGAGGCTGTGAACCTCATCCAAGGCGAGCTTGGGATTCTTTGCGGTTACCGTGAATTCGTTGAGGAAGTACATGTCATCTCCTAGTTACGTATGTTCTGTTATTTCAACATTAGTGTGTGATGGTAAGTTTGTCAAACAGGGTGCTGTTGATCGCGTTTGATAGCTCTTCAAGTAGTCAGTAACATAGCTGCTTTGATAGGGTGTCAGGACGTTGGGATAGAATGGTATTACCCCAAGCAAGGAAAGTCCTAGAATGTCCAACACGAATCCCGAACTCCGCCCAGATAAGAACGGCAAGGTAGTCACCCGTCACGTATCCTCCGATACACAGGACAAGAGCCTCCGCCGTCTGCTCAACCTGCCACCACGCGGTTTCAGTGTTCACGATAGCAAGTCCCGCGTCTTCGCCCTACCCGCTGATGAACAGCGCGACGAGGTTCTCACCATTCTCCACGAGAGCGGACTGACTCAGTTCGAACAGCACACTCCCTCCACGAGTGACACGGTTCTTGCCTACGATATCGTTGCAAACAGCGAGCTTATTCGTGCTGCATCTGCCGATCCCGATGAATCCGAGCAGGCTCTCCGATGGGCTAATGGTGTGGTTGCTCTTGACGTACTCAAGGGAATTGAGAATGAGATAGGAGCGTCTCGCAGTGAGGGTCGCGTTCCTCTGGTCGAGAAGGTATTCGCGCTTCCGCAGTTGCGCTAATGGTTAGTAAACCATACCAACGCGCCGCCTTCCATGTAGTTCACTCTAATATCAACTGATCCTATTTCGCAGCTAATATTAGGCGAAAAGCCGGAATCTATCAGTATGGTGTTTTCTTCTGTACATGCAATTCCCTCTCGCTTCAGAAAGCTGACAATCTGATTGTATTTTTGCAATGGGTCGGAAGTCTCCGGGTCGTTTAGATATTTAGTAGACACCCATGTTTCAAGTCGGAAGGGTTCTCCGGTTACACTGTAAAAGAATGTGTCCCAGTTGTCTGTCGCCTTTTGTTCGTCAGGAAGCTCCATACCCTTCAGATGCAATGAATTCATTGCCCAGTATTTATCCCACAAGATCGGGTTTGCAGGAGTTACTAATAATGTAATACCTAGAGCCACGATAAGGGGGAGGATAACAGCGAGACGTAATTGTGCCCGACTTCTCAGTATGGAGGTTTTCTTCCTAGTTCGTATCCGTGCTTCGTGCTCTAATATGTGCGGATGAATAGGGACTGGCTCTCTAGATTCAGAATCAAGAGGTATCGACATGAGCTAATAGTAATGTATAAATCACACGTCTATCACCATCAGCCGCATTTGTCAAATCACCAAGTGCAGAAAATACCGCAGTTGCTTATTTGACCGTAAGATATATAGATGTTATGCTTGCCAGAACGAAAGGTTTACTCCGATGAAGGTTCTTGTCTAACACTCGCTGAGCATCGTCTCTGACGATCCGCTTTACCGCCGTCTCTGTGTACGGCGCAACCCATGTGTTATTGACAAGAAAGAAACCTGTTTTGGAAATCTATCCCACTATCAGCGTTGAAATTTCAGCGCAACCAATCATCGCCTTCGACAAGATCGATGGCTCTAATATCCGTGTCGAATGGACTCGCAAGGGCGGTTTCGCCAAGTTCGGTGCTCGCCGTCGTCTACTCGATGTCAACGAGGAACCTCTTGGCGAGGCTATCCCGCTCTTCATGGACTCGTACTCCGAGGACTTGGAGCGGATCTTCCGCAAGGAGCGCTATGAGAAGGTGACGGCGTTCTTCGAGTTCGCCGGAGCCAATTCCTTCGCTGGCAAGCACGAGGACGAGGAACATATTGTGACCCTGTTCGATGTGCAGGTCTTCAAGAAGGGGATGATGCTCCCGCGTGAGTTCGTCAAGACATTCGGTGATACCGTTCGCATCCCGACGATTCTCTACGAGGGCAACGCCAATGTCCCCTTCGTTGAGTCCGTCCGTGATGGCTCGCTGGAAGGTATGACGTTCGAGGGTGTTGTCTGTAAGGGCGCACTCGATAAGCGCAACCGACCTGTCCGATTCAAGGTGAAGAATCAGGCGTGGTTGGACAGGCTGAAGGAAAAGTACGGTCACGACCCCGCTCTGTACGAGAGCCTGAAATAGGCACAAAAATACGTAATGGGCGCTAAAATCTAAACATGAGATAGACAAAGCGAAAGGTGAAGATGATGGTTTCACGCACAGTAGCCACGCCCATTATCGATAAAAACGGTAAACGAACTACCGTTCATAGGAAGGTAGAACAATACCGACCAACAGCGCGTCTTATGACACCTCGCCCACAACCAATACCAGACTCCCCAGCTATTGCTAAATACACCGAACTATTCCGTAAGTTAGATGAACTAGATGTAGCGAAAGAAACTATTCTAACGCTAGACCAAAAAGAGGCAGTCGAAAGAATTGCACACTTAGGAATCAGGCGAGAGCGCGAGGCAGCGGGAGTACATCTATGTATTTATACGTCCGCCTCTCAGGGAGGATTGTGGTGTCTGAACGAAGTGAAAGATCCGACAGCTATATGTTTCGCGCATCAAAAGGAAATGGGCGTAACAATTGATGAAGCCCTAGATCAAGCTCGCGGGATTACAAGAACAGGTGTGCATACCGAAATAAACGGAGAAAGGCAGTGGCTCTGTGGTAAACCTACCGATGTAGTAATCACTACAATGGCGGACAGCATTATCACTCATAAATCAAATGAGCCTTGGAAGCCCTTTGTCAAGGATGAAGGTCTGTGGGCTGCACCTAATGATGAAGAACCTCCCGAAGAACTAATACAATCTCCAGACATAATAGCTCTGGCTATAGCTAGGAATTATGTTGGTATAGGAGTTCCACGATATCTGGATAACGGGCGAGCCGTAGAAGGAACTATTGCGTACAGAAGTGGAGCAGAAGTGAATGCTGGATTATGCATATACCACAAATCACAATGGAGTGACTACTATAATCTTGACTATCAAGTGGATGAGGATCAAATCGGCAGATTTATTGGCAGTCCGTCTCTAACAGAATAGCTAACACATTAGGCTTACCGCATAATATTCGGCGCGTCATTGCCAAACTCCATAGACTTCATCTTCAAGAAGTCTGATACCACTTGGTAGGACACAAATTTACCCTTGTTGTGGTGTCCGATAACCAGCTTCCATGTCTTGTCCCAAAGCAGCAGGGCGCTGATGTAGACGGCGTTGTGGTTGTCGTAGTTCTCTCGCTGTGCGCTGCCGGGAGGCGTGAGCCAGAATTCGTTGGTGTTTTCCTCGCGGCGGTCGTAGAGGCGGACTAGTTCATCGAGGTCTGCCTGCCATGAGGTATCTCCAATGAAGGACATGCGGGAAGCTTCCTCGGTGAGGATATCGCGTAGCTCTTGTTCCATCTCAGCCATTGCCGCACCTCTTTCTTAGCAGAAGTGTACGCTTCGGCTTCCCATCATGTCAATGGAATCGGCTATCGCCTGCTTGATATGTTGTCAATGTCAGTGGTCTGTATTAGAGTGAAACTATCAAATAAGAAACCGACGTGAAAGAAGACAGAGATGACGACAACTACCCTCACCCCCGCAGCACAGCGCAAGTTCGACGCTGAGACTTCCAGCTACCACATGACCTTCGGTGTCTACCGTGCAGGCTTCGTTATCGCCGTTCGCCACGAGGATGACGAGCGCCACCTTGTCATTGACGAGCGCACCTCCAAGATCATCAAGCGCTTCAAGGATGGCGAGTCGTCGTGGAACAAGGCGGAGCGATTCGCTGACGACTACTACAACGCTCACCGCTTCGATGAGGACAACCCCCTCATGCAGACGCTTCGCCGCTCGGGACTCGCTCCCACCGAGTAGCAACCAGCCTTCAAGAAACCCTCCCTGCCTAGCGCTCGGAGGGTTTCTTGTTGTATGAATTAGCTAGCGAATTGAGGATGGGCACTTGCCATAGTCAGGTGATTGCCGCTATTCTTTGACGATGACCAATCTTCCGCGCCGAGATATCGCTATCTCATTGGGCAATGTTGGTCGTCTATATTTCGTTGCCATCTCTGATGTCGATGGAACTAGATGTTTCAGTCTCGGCACCGAGAGCTATGGCACTGCGCTGGACGCATTCATCCCCACGCTCTGCCTACCCACCGAGGAAACATTCTTCTGGGCTACAGCCAAGCCGATTCTCGATAGAGCAGATAGCCTCGGAATCAACGTCAGCAAGCCGGATCAAGCCAACCGCGAGCTTTTCGCTTCATCACATGCAGCAGCCGCAGTATTCCGTCACCAGTTGGAGCATCCCGGCGAACCAATGCCGGAGAAGAACCCGGTGCAGGAGAGCAAGCCAGCGCCCGAACCGGAACAGGAAACGGTCATCTACACCGATGCATCCCGCGCACGTCAGGGTGGCGGCAAGGCGGTGTACGGATGGCTTGTCAAGCCTGCCGATGAGAAGTCCAAGACCGTCGTTTTCGATTTCAAGGCTGTGAATCATTTCGAGACTAACCGCCTCGAAGCGCTGGGTATCCTCTCGGCTATCCTCGCAAACGGGGACAAGAAGAACATCGTCATCTACTCCGACTCAATCACTGGCGCGAGTATCGCAAACGGGATCATCGATGACGTTCGGAACAAGAAGCCGGTGGAAGACTGGTTCATCCAGCGTCATGTGAAGCGCTCCGATCTGCTTGCCGCTCTCAAAGACACGACAGTAGACATCAGGTGGGTCAAGGGTCATACAGGCGACCTGTGGAATGAATGCATCGACCTGATAGTCACCACCGCGCGGCATCATGTCAACAATGTCCCCACCGCCACCAAGGAAGAGTGCGTTGTCAAGGTCAATAAGCGGGTAGCCAAGCTTCTTGGTCGAAAGAAGTTCTGGCGCTCTAAATAGAGGGTGCCATGTTTGCCCACGCTATAGTGGACAGAACCAACCCCGAGGAATCACCATGAACCGCAGCACGAAGCGCTCGTTTGGCATCATCACTCTCGCCCTTATCGCCGGTATTGGTCTTTCTGGATGCACCTCCGCACCAGACAAGCCCACCCCGCAGAACGACAAGAGCTATGCGGGAGTCGTCATACGCGACTTCGGGATTGTTGAGAACAAGGGTAAGCGTGAAGTTGTCACTGCCGGTCAGGATGCTTGCAAGGTGCTGACAGATGGAGGAACCGCAGCGGAAGCGGCTGAGGCATTCGAAGCAACCGTTCTGCTGCTTCGTGACGACCCGGCTGTGAAGTACGATCTCATCAAGTACACCCACAAGGAGCTATGCCCTGACGTGACATTCCCGGCAGTGGCAGAGTACGAAGAAACCAGCACGCCTGAGCCTAGTGACGAAGAAACTGGCGAGGTTGACGAACCTACCCAGTAGGTATTTCTCATCAGCACTTTTTATCGTTTGACCCCTGTATGGGGCTAGCGGAAAAATTATCCAGTCGCACTAAGACCACTACAATTGGGGTACGCTCCAATTTAGGAAACCCCATGTCTCTAATAGCACTCATGCGCAATGACCGCGCCGAGAACTCAATCATGCAGACCATCACAATCGCTGTGTCTGCCATTCTTATCGCTGCCGGTCTAGTAACCGCACCCGGTCTGATCAACAATGCGCGTGACAACAACGCACGCACGGATCTTGCGAACATTGCCTACGCACAGGAGTTCGTCCTCTCTGTTGGCGGAAAGTATTACGAGCACATCACGCCAGAACAAGAGGAAGCGGCAACGGGTGAGCCGTCTACCGGCGATAACCTACAGGATGCCGCTGAAGAAGCCGGGTTGAACGGTGCTGGAACCTCATGGGGTGCTTCCGCAGCCGTAGAAGGACAGACGGGTATCAAGTTCACCCTTTCCGGTGACGTATCAGGACACGCCGCAGTTGTCTGTGAAAGCCCCACCTACTACCTGTTGAAGGCACAGTCCGACTCAGGAAAGTGGTTCTACAAGGGTCAGGCTTCCGGTAACATCACCAGCAACTTCAACGACCTTCTCTTGCAGATACCTGCTGATGTTCTCGCTGCATGTCCCGACATTGCTGTCGGTTTCCCCGAATCAGAGAACGGCATCACCGGAGCAGCCCTTCTGGACGTTGATGTAAACGTGCGCAACGCTGAGGACTTCTTCATCTCCGGGTACTCACCCACCACGCCAGCCGAGGTAGCTGAGTTCGGCGGCGGTGACGTATGGCACGCAACTCCGGGTGGCGACTTGGTTCTTTCCTACTGGGAGGACGGCTCATTCCACGAGTTCTACACCAACTCCGATTACTCCAACAACGGTGATGACGAGATCAAGGTTGATTACGATGCTGATTCCAACACGCTGTTCGGAACCATGTTCATTGAGTTCACCGCTGGTCAGGAAGCGGAATTCACCAAGTTCGCGGACAATGGTGGTAAGGCTTCATTCGTATCTGTCGAGACTGGCGCAAACGTAGAGATTGCGTGGGCACCGGCTACAGGAAGTACCCCCATCTGGGCACCTGAGTTCCCCGAGGAAGATGTTCCTGAGACGGGTCACTATGACACCTACAACAACTGGGTGCAGAAGACCAACAGCTACTCGCTCTATGATTCTGGGCAGTACATGTACGTCAGTCAGGATGCGCAGACTATCGGCATCCGCTCCAACTACTACAGCAGCATCTCCAACATGATTTCATATGACGGCGGAGAGAACTTCTACGCTTCGTACAGCATGTCGTCATGTGTCTCTGGCGGACATCTTCTGATGAACGATGGTTCGGTGCTCTCTGCTGGTGGAACCCTCGATGGAACTGGACCGGAAAAGGTATGGCGTGCCTGCACCAGCCCCGAGGGTGGTCTTGATCTTCAGGGTCTGAGCATGACTGACGGACTAGCCAATGTCGAGATAGACAGCCCGGAGGGTGACCGTCTGGTATCAACATCTGGTAGCAACGACCGCATTGGCATGGTTGCAAGCGCTGACGGGCAGACGATTGTTGTCCTCGGATACCACTACGACAGCGAGGGTATTGCAAACAGCTTCTTGGTCATCAGTCACGATGGCGGACAGACGGGCGATATCGTCACCAAGCCTGCTAACTGGGCAGCTAACCCGAGCAACGACTTGGAGATGCCTGTCGGAATGTGGCTTTCTGCTGACGGCAACACCCTCGCCTTCCAGACAGAAGACGGCATCTACATCAGCAATGACTCCGGCGTAACCGGTCACACGGTTTCTCTTCCGGGTAGCTACACCTACAGTGATGTTTCAGTTGATATCTCGAATAACGGCGACAACATCATCATCGGTGCTGGCGAGGGTCAGGTGGGCATCTCCACTAACGGTGGTGCCTCCTTCTCATGGCAGACGCTTGAAGACGAGAGTGGATACTTCACCGCAACGGGAAACATCTCACAGGTTCTCATCAGCAATGATGGTCAGCGTATGGTTGGCTTCGAGCGATATGGTAGCGGTTTGTTCATCAGTGACAACGGTGGTGACTCTTGGACACACGACAACCAAGGAAACTACTCCAACTCGCAGATTGCCGCAGACGGTAACCTCAGCGCCATCACAATCCTCTGGACTGATGACAACTACCCGAGCATCAGCAAGTGGGCATGGGGTGACAGCTACGAGGTCTACACCTGTGACACAGGTTGTGGTGGTGGAGGCGACGAGCCGACTGCTAGCTAAATAGCCGCAAAGGAAGGGCATCTGGGTTCGCCTAGGTGCCCTTCCTTATGCCATCTCCAAAATTGGTATTTGCCGAGATGGAAGATGTTGTGCAAGGCTTGATACATCAACCGCACAACAACGAAGGGAAACACCATGAAGCGCACTAAGGTCTGGGCTTGCGAGAACTGCCACGAGGCAACAGCCATCAAGAGCGAGGCTGACGCTCACATCCTCAGCGGTCACTCGATGGTTGTCCGCCGCATTCTCGGCACCGTCGAGTCCTTCATTGCCGACGCGAAGGTCACTCCGTGGATGAGTGTTGTCGAGGTCATTGACGAGTATGAGCACGAGCGTCGCGGAGAGCGCGCGCTTGCCTCTCGGGAGCGGTAGCCCAAACCCTATTAAACTTCGATGGCTGCACGGTTGACTTTGCCCGTGCAGCCATCTAGTCTTTACTCATGGCTAATGACGAGACACCAGACGACAGCAG
>Ga0247808_10000531_pt1 | contig 18585 bp, 22 predicted proteins | sample UWRJL089202R1_FD_179914 | JGI IMG/M metagenome (GOLD analysis project Ga0247808, IMG submission 179914) | Plant litter microbial communities from Arlington Agricultural Research Station in Wisconsin, United States - UWRJ-L089-202R-1 | ecosystem: Environmental > Terrestrial > Plant litter >... | reverse complement strand
CCCCGTACCGTGTTGCGGTCGCCGTAGAAGTAGACGGCGCTCGAGTCGTGGTACGCGGAGTTCAGGCCGAAGTTGTGCACGTTGATGTCGATGAACGAATCATTGACACGGTACGTGGCCGCAAGCAGGGGGCTTGTGGTTCCGAGCTGCACAACCCAGATGCCGTCACCGTTGATCGCCTCAATGTCGGTGATCTTGATGCGGTCGCCCTTGGGAACCATGACGAGTGCGCGAACCTGACCACCATCAAGATCGGCAGTGTTCACCACGGGGTTGCCGGCAGTGTTGTAGTCGAAAGTGAAGCCGGACAGGTTCAGGTCGGAAAGGTTGTCGGTGGTGAACGTGTTCGAGCCGATGAACGCTTTCCATCCGACCGATGCGCCGTTCTTGATCTTGAACGTCGTGACACCCTTGCCGCCACCGCGCAGCGTGACGCCTGCGGTGATGGGGATGACGATGCCGTTGACGGGGGTGAAGGCGTAGGACTTGCCCGCAGCAACCACCGCACGACCGGCTGCTTGACCTGCAGCAACAGCGGCACGGAAGGCGGTCGTGTTGTCCGTCACACCATCGTCGACAGCGCCATAGTCCTCCACCAGAATCACCGACTTGTGGGCGTACTTCGCATCGAGAGCAGTCTTCGTTGCCGAGGTGCCACCGGTGCTGATGTAGCCGGCAGTTGCGGTGTCGTTCGCCACAGCGTTGACACCAGGGAGTCCCTGCGGGCCGATCGGACCAACAGGCCCCGTCGCGCCCTTGATGTTGGTGATGAGGGAGTGTGCAGTTGCGGCCATTGTCGGGCTCCTAGCTCAGTCGGAAGATGTCTTGCGTGGTGGTGTTCCACTGGAAGTCGCCGGGTTCGCCCTCTGGGGGGATGTCGTCGGTTGATGTGATCCACACGCCGAGGGGCGAGAGGCCTTGTCGGAGCATGCCGCCGTTGATCGGCCCGCCCTCGTTGGGGACGATGAGGTGGCCGTCGATGAAGTCGGTTCCGACCGGGATACCGTCACCGTTGACCCACACGATTTTCACCGTGTAGAAGGTTTCGGGGCTGGTTCCCTCGTTCGGGTACAACTCCTGCTCGAACGTGCCGTCGTTTGCGGGGAGGCAGACAATGGGGCGTGATGCGAGCAGGAGCGCGACACCACCACCACCTGTTGCGGTCGCGGGGGTGGAGGGTGTGAAGACGATCTGTGGCAGGTACGGGGTCAGTAGCGACAGCCCGAAGTCTGCGAGAGTTCCATAAACGACGGACATGCGCCCTCCAAAGGGGTCTATTAATTTGAGGGAATGTGGATGCGAAATAGGGCCACTCGGAGTGAGTGGCCCTTTCGTGTAGGCAACAGCTAGGCGGTCGCTAGATAGGCGATCGCGCCGGTGAGGTTGTCGGGGTTTTCTTGGAAGTATCCAATGCCCGCATTGCAGTTATTGCAGAGAAGCCCGCGCACCCGCTGCGTGGTGTGGCAGTGGTCCACACACGGATTGCGTAGTTGCTCGTCGCAAATCAGGCACTTGCCCGCTTGGGCGATAAGCATGCCGTGAAACATGGCAACTGTGAGCTGATAGGTGTTCCATCGGTACGCGTCGCTCGTGGTGCTGGCGGCGAAGGGGTCAACCGCATCCACCATCCACGGCTTGGGCGGGGCGGCGGGCTTGGGTGGCCGCTTCCCACGGGCAATCGCATACCGCTCGCGCATAACCGATCGGAAGCAAGGCTTACAGTACGACGGAGGACTTACATAGAAGCCCTCGGGTGGATCAACCTCGCCGCACATGGCGCATCTCTTGCTAATGTTGTTCAAATCAACTCCTTACCGAGTTGGTCACAGCCCCGGTCTGTTTGCGCAGATGCGGGGCACTTTCGTACATTCATTCTAGCAGAATGTGACGAAAACCCGCTAAGATACAGCCATGAAGAAAGCGCTGATCGTCGCCGGGATTGCGGTACTCGCCATGAGCGGGTGTGCGCCGACCGTCAAGGCCGACACGAGCGCACCGGAAGTGGTCTTCGTTGCCGAAGCGCCAGCACTCGAGGGCGCACCCGCAGAAGCGGAAGCCGCAGCAGTTGACGGGCGCGTGACGTTCATCTCGATCATTCGCAAAGACGTGCCGAAGCTGGCCAAGTACAGTGACGCTCGGCTTCTTGCGCTTGCCGACCTCGCATGCACCGAGAGGGCATCCGGAATACGGCTCGAAGACATCGACCACATCCCAAACGACGGCAACGCGGCCTACCCCGCAGGTGAACTCGACCGGAACATTGCCGCAGGTGCGGTGCTACTCGTCTGCCCCGGTGTCAGCTAGTTCCATCGGTTCCTCGTTGACGAGAACCACGTCAGACCGTGCAGCCTTCACGAGCCACGAGAATCGTTTCCCCGGTTCGCCCGTAACAGTGAAATGCGTTCCGTCGATGTCCGACCAGTTCGGGCAGTGCCCCCGACCCGTGACGAGAACAGCGCGCCCCGCATCTAGGGTCAGTGCCTCGAAGTAATCGGGCAGCTCGACGCGGAACGAACCGTCCGCCCCGATGACCTCTTCGCCCCAATACTCGACACCATGCACCGGAGACTCGGTGACACCATGCAGAAGCCAAGTGTCAGCCTTAACCGGGTGCGGGATTTTGAACGACTTGCTGGTTCCCGTAATGGCACCGACAACATCGAACGGGCCCTGCACTCGAGTCAGAGTCGCGTTGACCGTCAGGCTTCGTGACCCCACGGCGATCACCGCCGCCGAGTTCCCCGCAATGACCGATCCCGCACCCGCAACCATGCCGATCGCGCCCGCAACGGAACTGAGTGAAGTGGAACCGATCTGCAGTCCGGGGGTTCCCAGCGACGTAATGCCCAGGGTCGCGGGGGTCGAACCTGCGACGACAATCGAACCGCCAGCGCTGACCGTAATCGTCCCCGTCTGCGACCACGGGCCGGTAGACGACACCGCACCCGTGATGCCACCGGTTCCCGCGAGGTTCCATGCGCCGTTCTGGTTCAGGATGCCCGTCACCGTCTGGTTGCCCGCAATGGACACGGGGCCGTTCAGGTTCGTTGAGCCCGTCACGTTCTGTGTACCGGACACGTTCGCCGTGCCCGTCGTCGAGCTCGAGCCTTCGATCACCAGCGAGTTGCTGCCGATGAACCGAGTGCGCCCGCCCGAAACTGACGCATTGCGCAGATCCGTTGCAACCGCCACCTGACGGGGCGCACGAACCAACGAACGGAGCTGATTGCCTTTCGGATCATTCGTCACCATCAGGCCACCACCGTCTGCGCATCAATAGTCACCGAATCGTCATTGCCCAACGTGTATCCGATCACCCGCACATCATGGGTGCCGTCCGGGATACGCCGGTTGCCCTGCCAGAACATACGCAGAACAGAACCGAGCCGGATATTCTCAAGCCCCGGCTCCTCGCCAGCCAGCAGACTCATCTCCCACTGGATCGTCGGGAACTGCCGCCCCAGAATCGCCGCCTGAGAATAAGCGGCCAACCGCGGCTCATCAGCCTCAGTCTTGAAGTACGCCACACCATCCCGAGCAGGAATCGTCGCAGCACCAGCAAAACCAGCACCACCCACGCGCATGTCAATCTCCATGCCCTCGCCAACCGAGAACTGGCCGGTGATCTGCATGATGCCGTCGCGCTCGTACTTCACCTTCGTGAGGCGTCGCTCGGGCACCGTCTGGTTGAACTCGAACAGGCCGCCAGTGAGTTGCGGTGTGGCGTCGGAACCGACTCGCATAACCCACTCGAGCTTCCCCGTTGTCGGCGACCAACGCGGTTCGAAGTCGATCTCCAACCCCAAATCGCGGAAGTCGGCAATGATGTCGCCGACACTCTGGAAGTGATAGTTGGGGTAAACCTTCGAGAACGCGCCGCCCTCTGACAGAGACGGGAGAACGATCGGCAGGGAGTAAATGGCAGACGTACCGACAATGCCCTGTTCGACCACCTTCCCCACAGCCGCACGCTTCGACTTCGCCAGAATTTCCAGCGAACCGGGCAGATGATTCGGTTCATTCGCCCAATACGAAGTAGTGCCAAACGGGTAACGCGAACCGCCAATGAACGTCTCGATGTCCTCATGCTTCAAGGTCAAAAGCTGCTCGTCATCATCGAACGGATCAGCCGTGATCACGCCCGCGTACTTCGGCACGCCATTCCAGGAGCGAACCAACGTGCGTGCCCACGGAAGGGTCAGGCTGTCATCGTTCAAAACCGAATCATCCGACAGAACGAAAGGCGTAGAACCCCCGAAACCGCCACTCAAACGACGACTCGCAGACCCCAACTGTGCAGGTTCAACATCGATGAGACGCGTGCCATCCTGCGTGTTGCAGATAGTGAACGACCAGCTCATACCAGCCTCCATCTACACATACGTATCCCGCACCAACGTCGACAACTCAGCAAACCCAGAAGGCGCGAAAATCGTGTGCGTCACCTGACCGCCAGCCGGCACCACCCACGTATCACCACGCGAAATACCGCCATACACAATCACGCCACCCACACGCAGATAACCATTCGCCATATCGACCACATGCGGCACACCAGCAACCAAAGGCCGCGTAACCGTAAACACCTTCCCCGCAACACCCGCAATCTGATAACCAGACGGCGCATCACCAAAGACTGTGTGCACCGGGGCCGCACCGAAATTGCCGTAATTCGCGATCGGGAGGAACGCAGCACGAGTACGGGACTCACCGAAGAGACGCGGGTTGGCGAACAGGAGCGACAGTTGGTATCGCGCCCGCGAACCCCAATGGGTCACGTCGAACTCAGTCTTGGACGCCAGCCGCGCCCTACCCCACAGCGGGCCACCCGGAACGTCGAACGTCACCGGGAGAGAGCCGCCATCAGCAAGCAAGCCAGTCAGCATCCGCCCGCGATGCGAAAGCACGTCTTCCGACGCAGCAATACATGGGCCAGCGAGGGTGACGATTCGCGATTCAAGGAAACCCGGAACATCGAAATCGCCATGTGCTTGCGGGCGGGAAACAGAATCCCGCTTCACATCGACACCGGACAGGAGCCCTTGCAGCCCCTGCCCCTCAATGTAGAAACCGTCCTGACCGTCACCGCCACGGAAGTCGAGACTGCCGATACGAACGTTCGCCATCAGAGACCCCTCAACGCGTTGTTCGTCTTCTGCTCCCACAAAGTGGCGGAGGCAGATTCAGTCATCCCGACGATGCCGCTCACCTCCGTGTGGACGGTGATGTTCTTCGTCACGCCACCCGAACCGCCATAGCCGTAGCTGGCCGGCCCCTGAGGTGCATACTGCACCTGCGAGGCATAACCGATCTCGCCGCCCGCAGCGCGACCACGGCCCGCAAGGACAGCGCGCCGCATCTCGTACACGGCCCCCTGCCCGCCAGCCGCCGCAACCTCCGCGGTCGTCCAGACATGCTCACCGTTTGACAGCGCATAGAGCCCCGCCGTATCCGATGTGCCCGTACCCGGCCCGTAGATTGCGCCGCCAGTGGCCTTGCCTTCCACCTGCCCGCCTTGACCGCCGGGGCCGACCGCAATGTTGATCCGCTTGCTCGCGTTCACTGAGAGGAAACGGTCGATCGCGGTCTGGGCCGAAGCCGTGTCCGCAATGATCTGCACAGTCTTTGCATCGGGGATCGCGTTGACCGAATCTGCGAGAGAACGCGCCTCCGCGTCGGTGGCACCGAGGGCAATGGCGTTGTCGTAGATGGCTTGGTTGCTGGCCGTGATGGTGGCAATGTACGCGGCGGTGTTCCCGTCGAGAGCAAGCTGAGCCTCAGCCGCCTTCTGTGCATCCGCAGCAAGCCCCGCGAGCATCGCCCGGTTGGCCGAGCCCTCGACGGTGTTCGCCGCCCATCCGAGCGTGAACCCCTCGAGCCCCTTGCGCGCACCGTCAACATACGTAGCCACTTCGGCGAGGGTCTTCTGGTAGTTCGCGTTCGTGGTGACCGCATCCTGCCCGACGCCATTCGCCTCATTGATCGTCTCGATGAGCGACATAAGGTTGTCGGTGAGCGCCTGCGCCTGGTCTGCAGCGTCCGTATATGCTTTAGCCGCCTCGCCCGTGGACTCTGCCGAGTCATCCGCTGCAGCAGCCTCGTCCTCGAAGGCCTCGCCCGCATCGACAACCGAACCACGAACGCCCCTGATGGCATTGATGGCATTGCCCGCAACGAACGCGTTATCCGAACCCCACAGGTTGAATGCCGAGTTGTAGCCCTTGATCTTGTCCGAGATATCGTCGTATGCAGAGCCACCCTCGAGCACGGCGTTCGTAAGATCCTTCTGGCTGATGCCAAACTCTGCAGCTTGACTGAACGCGTCAGCCTCCGTGAGCTTCTTCACGACGAGCTCGCGCGTGTACGCAGTCAGCGCACCCGTGGTCTGGTCAAGGGAATCCTTGAACTCCGACGTGTTCGCGGCAGCCTCAGCAGCCTTACCGACGAAATAACCGATGGCGAGAGTTGCAACCGACAGCGCACCACCGATCATCACCGTGCGGTACGCGAACGTGCCCGCGGAAACACCACTGGCATCGAGCGTGGCCTTCAGCGCCGCAAACTTCGGGATCGCCACAAGAGCCGCACCGCCAGCGAGCAGAGTCGCCGTGGCGGCCACACCGAACGCGAGCCCCGTAGCGAGCACCGGCTCGGGGAGTGCACCGAACGCATCCGTCAGGAACGTTACCGACTGCACGAAGCCGCGCAGGACATCGTTCGCGCCCGACCCAGACTTGATCAGCGCTGTATCGAACGAACCGCCAAGCTTCTCGACATCGCCGGAGAGATTGTCCATACGGTCGGCAGCAACCTTCGCCGCATAGCCAGCATCATTCGTCTGATCGATATACCCCTGGATTCCCTTCGCGCCCTCCTTGTACAGGACGTTCGCGGAACGGAGCGCATCGTTGCCGAAGATCTTCGCAAGAGCAGCGTTACGTTCCTCGTCGGAAAGGTCTCCGAGCTTCGACTGCAACTGGCCTGCGATCTCCGCATAGGAGAGCATCGCACCGTTGCCGTCGTAGAAGTCGAGTGTGTACTGCTCCATCAGCGCCGACGCCTTATCGGTCGGAGCTTGCAATGCGATCAGTGCCGACTTCAGCGACGTTCCAGCATCCGAGCCGAGCAGACCAGCATCCGCGAACGCAGCCAGAACACCCGTCGTGCCCTCGATCGACTGACCTGCACCATTGGCAACAAGACCAGCCTGCCCGAGAGCCTGAGCCAGATCCGACACGTCACCGACAGCCTTACCAGCACCAGCAGCGAGCAGGTCGGCCACGTGAGGCAGGGCTTCACCCTCAAGACCGAACTGCTTCATCGCAATGGCCGCATACCCAGCAGCCTCGGCCACACCGATGTTTCCGGCAGCAGCGAGAGTCAGCGCACCATCAAGTCCACCATTGAGGATCTGTTGCGTGGTCAGACCAGCCTTGCCCAGTTCCTCAATCGCGTTCGCAGCCTCAGTCGCCGAGTAGGCGGTGTCCGCGCCGGCCTGAATTGCAGCCTCGCGCAGCAGCCCCATGTTCTCGGCAGTCTCTTGCGTGGCCGCTTTGACCGCCGAGATCGCAACATCGAACTCGGCGAACTTTGCGATCGCCACAGCAAGCCCGACGCCGACGACGAGGCCCATCTTGAGAGCGCTCGCACCCAACGACGTGAACGCCTGCCCCTGAGCCGCAAGGCGCTGCGCCTCAGTCGCCGTCAGAGCGGTGGCCTTGGACGCCTTCTCCATCCCCGCGACATAGTTGGTAACAACGGCCTGCAGGGTTGTGCGCACGATGCGTTCAGCCACAAGGAACCTCGCTTCGTGTGTTTAGTTGTTCGGGTACGGGTGCTTCACCACTCGGAAAACAAGGCCATTCATGTTCGGCGGCGCATCCTTCGGGAACTGCGCCTTATACGTGTCGATCGCATCCGCCTTCGCCTTCTCGGCGTGATCGGTGAACGGGCCAACACCCTCGTAACGCCAGTGGCCCCCATAGTTCGTCGGGTCCGCTTCGTCAGACATCGCCTCCGCATACGGGTGACCATGTGCGCCGATGCCAGACTCGAAATCGATAATTGCCAGCAGCAGCGTTCGCTGCTCGTCGTCAAACTCCGACTCACGAGTCGTCACAGACCGCACCAGGCGTCCGTCGCTGTCGTACTCGTAAGCGGTTACCTCTTCCGGCTCCCACCCCTGCAGAACACGCGGTGCGCGCCCCACACGAAGTGCGAGGTTCAGCTCGGCCCTCAGTTCAGGCGAGCTGCCGATGCTTTTTTTGCGTCAGCGATCGCCACCTGCGGGTTCGCCACGTTCAGTTCCCACACGGCAGACTCGAGCAGAGCCGCCTCGGTGCCGGAGATCGTGTCGAACAGGTCGACCCACTCGTCCGCGGTCAACGGGACAACCTCGCCGTCGACCAGCCAGCCAGAAGCGACAGGGAGCGCCTTGAGCGCTGCAGCCTGCGTGTTGTAACCGAAGTGCATATCGCCCGGAGCATCCACGCGCACAGGGCTGCGGGATTCGATGTCTGACCAGACGCGGCCAGGAAGCGCGATCACGCGGATGATCGCGATGTCATCGGCGGCCGAGGTCAATAGCGCCTCAAGTTCCGATTCAGTCTCGGCAATCTCCGGGTCTTCGCTCGCCAGGCGGGGGTCGGCGGCTGCTGCAGCCTGCAGTGACTCGAGCTTGGCCTGCAACGCATCGCGCTCGTCGGACGCGCCAGAGTCGAGCAGAATCTCAACGTCGGCATGCTTACGGGGCTTGGCCTTCGCAGCGGCCAGTCGTTCGCTTGGGGTAGTCATTGTCTTGCCTTTCACCGGGTACATCACCGGGAGGGATGGAACCTGCCGCCGCGCCCGGTGAAGCACGACGGCAGGTGGTTGGGGTTACGTGGCGAGAATGCCCTCGACGATCGGGCCAGTGATAGCGGCCTGCTGCGTGTAGGTGAACTTGCCGGTGCCATCGATCGGGCCACGGATCTGCGGGCCGAGGGTGACGGGAATTGAGCGGACGACCTGAGCCGCGGTAGCGACCACGCCGTTCGCCACGTTGCGACGCTCAACGAAGTAACCGCTCTTCGTGGTGGCCGGCGCGGTGGGCTTGAGCACAACCGCCGCAGAACCAGCAGCAGACGAGTCCACGTAACGCACGCCAGAACCGAAGTCCTGGGTCAGCGTGTCGAGGGACTGCAGCGGGGTAGCGAGCGCCAGTCGCTCATCGAGAGCAGTCGTCTGAGCGCCAGAAAGCGTCCAGCCGTCCGTCGTGAAGCTGTGCGTCAGGCGAAAAGAGGTCACCGCGCCAAGCTCGGTCGCAGCCTTAGGGGCGGTGAGATCGGCGATCGTCGAGACAAACCAGATGACAGTGTTGCCCTTCTGGTCAATTGCCGGAGGTACGGTATCGGCTACGTCAGCCATAGGAGTGTTCCTTTCGAAGCCCCGTAGGCCGGGGGTTTGGGATGATCCGGGCATGCCGGAATCACCGACCGATAAGCCGGTGAAGAATTGGAGCGAGTCGACTAAGCGGGGTCGCTATCCCAGGAGATCTCAGCGGTCGCATAGACGAGCGGCGGAGAAATGTCGTAGTCGACCTGGATGGGTTGCGGGCTCGAATAGCTCATGCCGTACGAGTTCTCGCCAGCAATGACGGCCTCTACCCCGACGCCGTTCAGGACGAACTTGGCCTTGATCAGCGCTGCAACCGTGGCTGCATTGTCATAACTCGAGCCGACTATGTGAAGCGTGAAGCTCGGATGCTGGCTGACTACGGGGCCGGTCAGGCGGTCGGACGAATCCACGCCCTCGCTGGGGTAGACGACCACATACGGAGCCTTGGGAAGCACACCCGCAGCATCGCGCTGGGCCGGCGCAACAAACGTCTTAGAAGTCAGCGGGACGATGCTGCGAAGTTGCGCCAGAAGGTAATCGGTGTGCTTCTTCATAGACCAGCCGCCTTCTCTGCATCGGAAAGCGCAGCAGCAATGCCATGCTCGAAATCTTCCGCGTTGTTCTCGAGCGCATTGCGGAGGTCGTTGTGCGGGGGAAGCGGTACGGACTTGCCGCCATATTTAGCGTCAGGCGCACCGAACTCCCGAAGGTTCCCCAGCGGCCCACCCGGCTTGTCCTTGTTGTAACCGATCTCGAAAGTGAGAGTCGAAAACGCCTCGCCCGGGGCTGCAACCGCGTCATAGTCAATCGACCCAGCCGCACCCTTCCAAAGCTCAGACTTGCCAACAGCAGCAGCAGCTTCCTTCTTGATGTTCCCCGAAGTGCGCGCCATGGCCGAGCGCAGAAACGGCCCGATCTCCTTCGGAGCATCCCCCAGATTCGCGGCATACGCAGTGAGCTCCGAGAAATCGAAAGAAGCAGAGTCGGCCATCAGTTTTCCTCCGACACCGGGTAACGATGGCTCGTCGTTTGCCCCGACTGCGGTGCAGCCTTGATGCGGTAACGGCGGCCGATCAGAGACGGGTCAACGGTCGATGCCGTCACCTCGAACCAATGGCCGACAGGAGACACCGGGGCAGCGATGGGCCGCTTCACAACGATGTCGCCGATGGCGACTTGGCTTCCGGGGATGTCGCGCTCTGAGACCGTCAACGTCGGATACTTGACCAGTGCGACCCCGGCTTGGTCGGCGCGCACTGTTTCAACCTGCTCGAGGGTGATCGGATCTTCGACCGTGACAAGTGGGCCGACTTTGACGGTTTCCGTCATCCGGGATTCGGAACGGGCCGCACCAGCGGCAAGAGCAAAAGCCAACTGGGAGTCGATCATGCTCACGACCGCCCAAGAACGATGGTGAATGCCCCACGGCTGCGACGCGCACCAGGGATCAGTCCCGAAAGTTCGAGGTCTGACAGGTACAGCACGCCAGCGGAGACGGCAGAGTCGCGGCGGTATTCCTGCCGGTAGTCGTCGATGGTGAATGCTGTTGAAAGGTACCCCTCGGGGTTCTGCAGCACCCGCTTGACCATGCTCGCGACCACGCGCACATAAGCGCGCTGCCAACGTTCAGAGTCGGGCGCAACAAGGATGCCACGTAGCTCGAGGGCTTCGTCGAGGATGTCCTGGGCGTCTTCGATCAGGGTGTCGATGATCGCAGATTCTTCCGGCGTTAGCTCGCGCCAGCGATTGGCGATGTCTGCTGCGGTAACTGCGACCAAGGCCATGATTACTCCTTGTCGGATTCAGCGGGGGTGTTTTTGGCGGGGCGACCGGGGCCGCGCTTCTGCGGTTCGGCCAGCTTCTTGACGGCCGAAGAAGCATCGGGGATGCTCGAGCTATCCACGCCGGCAGCTTTCATCTCCGACCCGCCGTACCACGCTTTCGGGTTGGTGATCTGCTTGGCAGCCCAGTCGGGAACGGTGTCGCCGGGGCTGAATGTCTGGTCGTTGCCGTCAGCGTCGGTGACGTGCACGGTTGCAATGAGTTCGCTCACGGGAACCTCCTACGGTTCAAAAGTTTTGGGGGTGGGCGGGATGCCTTGTGAGCACCCCGCCCGGTAAAACTGACTAGCTACAGAACGTCAGCCGAGAAGCTGAGGTCAGCATTTGCGAGCACCGGGAGCGCGATGGCGTCCGAGATAACCTCGGCGATAAGCGGCGGCTTGGAGCCTCGGTAGAGGCCCGCAACGATGCCGGGCTGGTCGCCAGGGGCGATGCCGTAGCTCGAGTCGGTCGACGTGAGGGTCTGACCCCAGAACGTCGCGCCGAGCTCGGTCGCCTGCCAGTCGTCCGTGCCGACCGCAGCCGGGAGGAAGAACAGGCGGTCGTCGGGCAGAACCTTCGTGCTGGTTCCGTTGACGTTCACGCGACGGTCGTACAGGCGGATGGGGGGAAGCCCAGCGCCCGCAATGATCGCGTCAACGTCAGCTCGGGTGGCCGGACGTGCGCCACCGTTGACGAGCTGCGTCTGGAACTCGGTTCCAGCAGCAAGCGCGCGCAGAACACGCGTCGACATGACGATCTCGCCCGGAGCCACGCCATTGCTGGCGAGGTACGTGTCCGACCAAGCAGACAGGTCGGCGAGACGGCTAACCGATGCGGTCGACCATGCCGAAGCGGCCGTGACAGTGTGCGTGCCGGAGCGACCGAAGTCGTCATCCGAGAACACAGCGCCGGTCGAAGCGGTAATGGTTGCCTTGCCGGTCGCGATGACGGTGCCGCGAAGGCGCTCAATCGCGTCAGCAACAGCACGCACGACGTGATCGGTCGTGTTCAGAACTGCAGCGCGAACCTGGTCGTCTGCGGCGTTGCGGCTGCGAAGCTGCTGGTACTCGGAGACGGGAATGTTCTGTCCGAGTGCCGGGAGCTCGAGCGTGACGCGCTTCCCGGGGCGGGCCTTGCCCACCTCGGGCTCTGCGTCGTACGCGCGGAACTGAGCGGCCTCAACAAGGCCGGTCGAGCCCTGCACGAAGCGGACAACAACGTCAGCCACTTCGCGGTTGGGCAGGTACTGCGCGAGTGTGCCGCGGGTGGCCTCGTAATCAGCGAGGGATGCGCGGGCGTAGCCGGTAAGTTCGGCTGGGTCGATGAGATCGGTCCAGAGTGCCATGTGTCATCCTCCTTAGATGTAAACGATGGTCGTGGCGGACTTCGCTGCGATCGGCTTGACGAAGCCGGTCAGTGCGAGGGTGGCAACCTTGGCTGCCTTGACGCGGCCGTGGTCGAGGACGGGGACCGCGAAGTCCGTCGTTCCGAAGACCTGCTGGTCGGTGAGGACGTGGCCGGCAAGGATGCCCGCGCCCGTAACCGTGCCCACGGTCACGTCGTAGGGCACGAGCATGCCGCCCACGATTGCGACGGGGAAGCCGGACGGAATGTAGCCGTTCGGGTAGTGCGTGCCAGCGGTGAAAGCCGAGATGTCGAGCACTTCGGTGCGCGCGTTGCGCAGACCGTGAGTGGACCCGAGCCAGGACTGGTCACCGGTGCCGATAGTTTCTGAGCGAAGCTTAGGCATTAGGTTTCCTTTCTAGGAAGTAGATTTCTTGCGGGATGATTCGAAGAGCTCACGACCCGCTGCGACGTTTCCGCTCGCACCGGTTGAGTCCCGTCCGCCCTGTCCTGGGACGCGCCCTGAACCGGATGAGAGTTTGAGAATCGCGTCGGCCTGCACCTCGAGCGCTTCCCGCGTTGTCGCGGTGAGCAGGGGCAGTTGGTCTTTCGCGATTCCCTTGTCGGCAGCGACTGCAAGGCGGGCATTCTCGATAGCCGTTTCAGAGGCCGTCTTGGATGCGTCGTTTGCGCGCTGTTCCGCAGCAGCAACACGGGATTCGAACTCAGCGATTCGGGCCTGCGCGGAAGCATCGGCAACCGGCGCATCCTTGAGCGCGTCGAACTTCTCGGCCTTGGCTTTGAGTTCATCGAATCCGTCGTACTTCGCAGTAGCCCGCGCCAGACGATCAGTGATGATCCTGTCGAGGTCTGCCTGCGATGCGGGCGGGGTGTATGCACCATTTCCGGCAGTTTCGTCGGTTGAGGTGGTCGTGGTTTCTTCACCAGGCATGAGGGCCAGTTCCTTTTCTTTGTCCGTAGCTCGTCAGCAGTTCACCGCCATTGCGCTGGCGTAACGTCTCCCAAATTGGGAAGTTTTTGTGGCCCTAGATGAGGCCGAGCAGCCGCGCCAATCGCTTGATCGACTCGGGGGTATCCGGCTTAGCGGCAGCATTGACTTGCACTTGCAGCGCCTTCTCGAGGCGGGCAAGTTCACCGGCGGCAAGGGGTCGCGGTTTCGTGTACTTATCCGCGGAGTTCGCGCCGACAGTGCCGGGTCGGTTGCCTGTCATGCGCGCTTCGTTCAAGCGATAGTTCGCATCGAACAAGCGCCGCTCGGCGGCGGTCATCGTGTAGCGGTTCAATGGGTCACGCACGCCCGAAGCGTTCGCGTCTAAAACCGCATTGCGTGCGCCGGCCGCACGCCCGCCCTTGCCGAGCTGCCCGAAACCGAGGCGCTGACCGATGACGTTTCCGCCAGCAACCTGCGGGCCGGTAATGTACCCCTCGCGTTCCATCGCCGCGATCGCGTTCTTCCGGTTGCCCGCCGTGCGATAGATGTCGTCAATGGTCATCTTCGTTGGAGTGCCGAACTTCTCGCGCCCCTTGGCTGTACCGAGTCCCCGCAGCTTCGTGTTCTCGATGCGGTAGATGTCCGCACCGTCACGGATTGCGCGGGCCTCGATGCGGCCGAAGACGCGTTCCTGTTCAGCGGGAGACATTGCCTTGAACGCCTCGTATGGGTCTGCGATGAAACCCTCTGCTTTGGCCCAGTCCGCATCTTGCGCCGGAATGTGCTTGCAGTCGCAGCGCGGGTGCCGTTGAAAACCCTCGTTCCAGCGGAAAAACTTGCCCGCCAGAATGATGCAGCGTGAACACGACGGCGGGTTGAGCATCCGCACATAACCCGTGAGGGTCGGCCGGCGCGCAATGTCCGCCCCGACCACAGACCGGCCGGTGTCAGCGAGGGCCGTCAGAACAACGCCCGTTAGCCACCGCTCGGCCTGCCCAAGCGCCTCTTGCGCCGGAAGCCCCGACTTGACAGCAACCTTCGCCTGGACAACAGATCCAGACACGACATCCGCCATCGGCTGACCGTTGGGTGCCGACTGCAGGAAGCGCGCTTGATTCAATTGCCCGGTCGCCGGTGCCTCCTGGTTCGTCTCCGCCAGAACCGCATCCGTGTAGCCGACAGAACGCACGACCGAAGCCGCGCGGCCCAGTTCAACCGTTTCGAGAACGGCAGGGCCAACGGACAACCACGACTTATCGAAATCATCCGTCATGCCCGACCACAACGACTTCACCGCAAGAGCAGTGCTAACCGAAATGGTCTGCTGCTCGAGGTAATAGCTGTTAGCCGATTCCAGAGTTCGCAATGTTCGCCAGCCCTCGGTTAGCCGCCACAATCTGCGGATCAGAAGCGTTCTCGACATCCCAATCAGACATGCGCGCCTGCTGCTCGGCCGTATAGCCAAGATCCTCACGCGCCTGCTGGATAGGAAGCACCGAACGGCCACGCGAATCAGAAGCCGTAACCAGCTTCACCGTCGCATCGGCCTTCTGCGCCACGGTCGGCGTGGAAGCCTCAGCCCACTTCGTTTCGATCTGGCGCAACTCGGGAGAGTCAGGAACACCCTGAGTCATCAGCACCAAGCGTTGCACTCGCTCCCAGCGTGCGCCGAGAACTGTTTGCTTGCGCTCAGCCCGCTTCACCAACTGCGTTTCCGAAGAACGGATCGCATCAGCCGAAGCCGGGTTGTCGCCCGTGAACGGCAGATAGTGAGACGGAAGCGCCAACAGCATTGACGCGTACTGTGTGATCAGCTTCGAGGTCGAATGGAAGTTGTTGAGATCCGCCTCGGAGAACTGACCAAAAGAAGCCTTCTCGTTCTCCACCCCCCACAGCCGGCCGGCGATAAGGCTGAAAGTGTCAAGCTGCTTGCCCGTGGCCTCATCCAGGAAGTCGTCTTCCTTGAGGCCAGTGGCCCAACGTCGTGGCATCGCGTGGAACTCGGCAGACACCATCATGTCCGTCATGTTCTTATTCAGGGCATCGGTGAGCGGAATGATGTCATGGAAGAGGGAGCGACCTAGGCGCTGGTCGAACTTGCCTGGACGGTAGCGGCCCAGCACGCGCGGGTCATTGACGAGCGGGACCATGCGGCACAGGTTGAAGTCGTTCTTTTCCTCAGAATCGAACGTCCACGAAGATGACTTGTACTTGCGAACCCACGTCGTGCGGCCGTTCGGATAGAACAGGTCGATCCAGCGGTTCTTGTCTTCGTCCTGCCACGTCTTGAGCCCGTACTTGACCTCATGCGTGCGCGGGTCATCCTCATGGATGGCCTCAAACGGGGACTCGGCGGTAATCAGCGGAATGCCGTCATCGCCCTCGCCGACGATCGCGTAAGCGCGCGCCAACGCCAAAGACTCACGGTGCGCCTGCTGCGACATGAGCGTTCCATCGTTGTGCTGCCAGATCGCCCACAGCTCGTCGTCATACGTTTCAGAGCCGCCAATGCGGAAACCCTCGATGTCAAGGCGCTGCTCGTAAGCGTCAACACCGAAACGCGGCAGATTCACCACAAGCTCGGCGATCCGAGAACCGAGCTGCTGCTCAATCTCCGGGGCCAGGAACTTGAGAGGCTGCTCGCCCTCGAAGTAATCATCATTGCGCTTCAACTGAGGCGTCTCGCGGCGCAGCGACGACATCAGCCGATCCCTAACGTCTTCCAATTCAGACATGGGACCGCCTTTCTACCGCCAGACGCGGGCCTTGCTGCTTGATTTCGGTTTCCAGCCAGACGACAGGGCGTCCATAACTGCTTGATGCGCGAGCGTCGAGCTCATGGCGTAGTCGATCTTTTGATGCGACTGGCCGAGCGGCTTACCGAGGATGTAGCGCCGGACTTTCGTCAGCGGGTCCATCTCGCGGGTGCGCACGACCGCATTGCGCATGTGGGTAGCCACGTCGGGGTCTCCGTCATGCCGGAAGATCGAGTCAATGTCGGTGATGTCAACATGGAAACGCTCCAGGGCCGAGTGCATCTTCGGAACCGCATAAGTCGGCCACTTGACGAAAACATGGTCGCCGTAGCGCGCAGAGAGGCCGTCGATGTCTGTCTCCCAAAGAGGCGGGTCGAGGTAAGCCCGAACTATCTCGAACTCGCTAGCGATCTCATGGAACGCCTGCATCACCTCAGCGCGCGGGATGCGCCCGCCAGACTCAGCGGGGTTCCACAGCGCTCGGCGCTTCTGCGGCCCATACGTCGGCGTGAACTGGTACTGGTCCATCGTCTCGAGGCGGATGCCAGTGAAGTCGTCAGAATCCGAACCGTCGAATCCGAGACCAACCGCAGTGCGCGGCTTCACAACGAACTGCCCGATTAGGCCGTTCTCATCAACCAGCGCTTTCGCGTCCCACAGCGCACCAGACTCAAGCCATGTACCAGCGCCGGCAACCAGGCGGTTACCGAAGAACCGCTCAGCCTGCGCAGGATCACGCTTCATCAGCGATGTGGCAAGCGCTTCGATCGAGTCGATGTTGACCCACCACGAACCCTCATACACGTACTCGTGAATGCGGCGACGGTCCTTCGGCTTCTTGTAATCGAGGGGCTTGCCGTCTTCGTCGCGCAACTCCTTATCGGGGTCACGGTAGAAAATGAACACGTCGGGCTCGCCGGCCTCGTACACAATCTGCGCGTAAGAGTTCTCCGCCGGGTTCCAAGCGTTGGTCGTCAGGTGAGTGCGGCCTCCCATGCCAGCAGCACCACGAGCCTGCGCATCGGCAGTCTCGATCATCTTGTTCTGCTTGGTGTAAAGGCCAACCTCGTCCTGCTCGGCATCACTGATCGGGTTACCGAGTCGCGAGCGCGCAGAAGAAGTAACAACGTCGATGCGGTCGAAATCATCCTGATCGGACATGCCGAGAATGCGGATGAAGCCCTCACGCACAGCCATCAGCTCGCGCAGCGGGCCAAGCTTGATCATCGCCGTCAACGGGCGGTAGATGTTTGCCGCCTGATCCTCGCTGTTCGCCGTGATCTGGATAAGCGGCGACGGATGACGCATGCCAAGGGGTTCGCCCTCTTGGTACACGTAGCGCTCAGCCGAATCTTCCCAGCCACAAGGGCAATGGTTGTCGGCGCACGAGTAGACCTCGCCACCCTTGGCCCAACCCGCGAAAACTGACGGGCCGCAAGCCTCAAAAGCAACCTGCGATGCCGAGAACGGACCCTTGCCCGTCTTCTGGGGGGCCACAATCAGCGTCATCCGGTAGAAAAACGCCTGGTTCATAACCGGAGGCTCATCCGGACCGACGCGCTCGGGCGGAACGAACACCGCATCAGGACGAATCCTGTACCGGTTCGCGTGGCACCAAAACTGCCAGTCCGCGAGGGACATCGGCTTGCCGCGAGTGAACCCGTCAGGAACGCGGCAATGACGCGCAATCCACGCCTCGCCAAGATCCCCAAGAGTGGGGAAGTCAATAACGAACTCACTCACTGGAAACCGCCCTCAATCGGCGGACCGGAGCCGCGCTATTCACCTCCGCCACAGGTGTGCGACGGGACTCAAGCTCGTCAGAAACAATCGACCAACCGTTCTCCCGCAAACCAGCCGGAGTCAAACCGATCTGATCTCGAAAACGGTGAAGCTGAGCAACCAAAGACGCATTCGCATCCGGTTCCATCTCAACCACCGTCTTCAGCCGGCAGAACTCGGCAACAGTCGGCCAGCGCCACGACTCACGCGCCCACATAGAAGCCTGAGGCATCGCCCACGATTCCCCCCACACCTCGAGCTCGCGGCTGCGGAACTCATGGGAAGCATCTGCATCGTTGACGCGATGGCGCTTGCCGTCTTCGTCAGTCTCAATTGTGAAGCGGTCCATCTGCGGTATGGGGAAGTCCGGAACAACGCCCGAATATCCTTCGCTGGGCAGCTGCCCAAGCTTCAAACCGCGTCGATCAGAGCGGCCAGAGTTCGGATCTGGCTGCGGGCCAGAGCGGTTACGTGCACCACCTTTGGTCAACGAAACCACCTCCGAAATCTGAAAAAGTGAAAAACTCTGAACCCTTCGCGCCACTTAGAGCCC